>Ga0105248_10000343_pt1 | contig 54535 bp, 86 predicted proteins | sample KBSS34metaG_FD_81524 | JGI IMG/M metagenome (GOLD analysis project Ga0105248, IMG submission 81524) | Switchgrass rhizosphere microbial communities from Kellogg Biological Station, Michigan, USA - KBS S3-4 metaG | ecosystem: Host-associated > Plants > Roots > Rhizosphere > Soil | place... | reverse complement strand
GCTGGTGAGCCGATTGCGCGCGCAAGACGAGCTTTTGGTGATCAGGCGCGAGCGCATTGCGACTTTGAAGGAGTTCATCAACACCATAAGGGACGAGCAGGGCAAAGCGCCGTATCCTTTTTACGACGACGTGAAAGAGAAGGACGCATGATCATGGAAGTCATTCGCATGTTGTTGGTCGATCTATCCTCGCCTGCGGCATTCGTGCTGCTCGGATGCGTGGGGGCAATCGTCGTCGGTCTCGTCACCAGGCGCATCTCTGTCCAGCAGAGGATGAGCCACGTCGAGCACCTTGAGCTTCAGCGCTACCAGCACACGGAGCGCATGAGGCAGATCGACAAGGAGCAGAAGGTTATCGATGCTCCGAGGCCAAGCGCCAGGAATGAGTGATCATGAGGTTCAGCCTCGACGACATCAGCATCGTCGCCGCGTCGCTCGTCGCCCTGGTGGGCGGCGTGGTAGCGGCCTTCGTCATGAATGACGCGCGCTGGCTCCTCGTGTCGCTTGCTGCGCCGTTCTTTTTCTACGCTCGTTAATCCATGGTCGATGAGATCAAACAAGGAATTGGCGGCGCTGTCTCCGCATCAGCGCGATGGGAAATGGGTATGAATCCCAACGAGAGAGACAACCTTCTTAGAGATGTGCCCCATGCTGTCCCATACATCGGCTGCACTCATCTCGATTGCATTTCGGGGTGTAATTTAGCCCGTAACCACTGCGAACGGCTGGCGAAAGCATTTCGAATGCATGTGAGTAAACAACGTGAAGGAGAACGTTAATGCATTGCATCGCGATGGCTGTTGTTCTCGCTCTCGCTTTTGTCGGCATTGCCCATGCGCAGACGTCCGGCTGCATGCCGACGAACTGTCCGCCGCCGAAGTGCGAGGGCGGGGTGTGTCGCTGAGCTACGCGCGCCACGTCGCCTGCTTCGCGCTCGGCCCCGCCGCGTGCTGGTCATGGGATAGAAGGGAAACGAACATGGGCGCCCCTGGTTGCGACGATGCCCCGCTTGTCACGATCGACAGCATGCCGAACGGCGACACGAAGCACGTCACGATGATCTATCCGTACTACGACAATCCGCGCTTTCTGTCGCGGCAGATGCAGGGATGGGCGTGCTGGCCGGAGGAACTGCGCCAGCACGTCAGCCTGATCGTCGTCGACGACTGCTCGCCCGGCGAGTCGGCGGCGGATCGGCTGCGAAGCCGGCTGTGGCGGCCGTTCAGGTCCATCCGCATCTTTCGCATCGAGCGGGACGTGCGCTGGAACTGGCTCGCGGCGCGCAATATCGGCGCGTTTCATGCTTACGAGCACGGGTTCTATGCGGGCGATCAGCACGACCCGCTCGACCGTGCGGCGCTCGATAAGGGCGGCTGGCTCCTCCTGACCGACATGGATCATATCGTCGGCGCCAACGAAATGATGACGCTCGTGCGTGGGCAGCACGACCCTAGCATCATCTATCGGTTCTCGCGGCGGGATCGGCAGCCGGCCGGAGATCGCAAGGCCATGGGCGCGAACTGGATCGAGACGCCGATCCATCCGCATCCCAACAGTTGGTTCATGACTCGCGATATGTACTGGCGCGTCGGGGGATACGACGAGCGCATGAGCGGCTACTATGGTTCGGACGGTTACTACCGCCGGCGCTGCGCGGCCACGGCGCCCATTCGGATCATGAAGAACGTCGCGCTCGTGCGACAAGAGCACTACGGCGACAGCTCGACCCTCGGCTACAAACGCAAGCAGCCAGAGGACGCCAAGCTGCGACCGCTCGTGCGGTCGTTCGGTTCTGACACCAAGCCGCGCGTGCTGACCTTCCCGTACCATGAGGAGCAACTATGAGCAGACGAGACACCGCTACGCCGTCGCTGTCGGCGCTGAGCTTCATCTTGAGGCACCCTGAGCTCTGGCCAGATGGCTTCGAGTTCGACTGGGCGAACTGCCGAACTTGCGCGATGGGTCTAGCGGCGAGCATCTGGGGAGACGAGCGCAATCACTTCGTGCAGGACATCAAGCGCCTGTTCCGCATACCTCTGCTAGAAGCAGAGGAGATCTTTTGTCGCTGGACCGATCAAAGGAACCCGACGCCTGCCGATATAGCCGACAGGATCGACAAATACTTGGAGGCGAAGCGATGAGGTTTGTCAGGTTCACTGCACCGAATGGGATGGACGTCTGGGTCAACCCTGATCAAGTTTGCATCGTGGATGATGCGGCCGCGACGGCGCTGTATCCCGGATGTTCGTCGATACTGAAGACGCAGGCCGGCACCATTGGCATCGTCGAAAGCCCAAGCCTCGTGGTGTCTTTGTTGACGTCGAGGGACTCCGAGTGATGGCTGACACTCCGACGCCAACGTCACCCGTGCGCGTCTTCGTTCAAGGCTTCACGGCCTCGGACGTCGACTATTGGGTCGGCAAGATCATCGAACTCGCCGAGAGCAAAGGTTGCGCGATCCGCCGGGCGAACGCGTCTACCTTCATGATCGACCCGCCGCCAGGGGCAGGCTCGTGACCATTTTCCTGTCCGCTCTTGGGACGCTGCTCGCCGTCGCTGGCGTGAGGCTCGCGATGGCTGTGGAGAACGTGAGCAGCGGCCGCGACCTGGGAAGCGTAGCTATTTTGCTGTGGTTCTTTCAAGCCGCTGCTGCCTGCTTTGTTTGGGCCGGTCATTTGCAGGGCTATTGGTGAAATGAAGAAGCCGAAGATCGAGCGCGACGGCTACATGCTGTGCTGGAACGAATCCAATCGCATCGTCGAAACGTTCGTGCAGGCCGTCGAGCAGGCGAAAGAGATCAGCGGCAAAGAGAGTGTCGCCGTCAGCATCTACCGGCACGCGCTCGTGACGGTGGTGGGCCGGTGACCAAGCTGCAGGACGCCTACAAGCGGTTCCTCGAATCGTTGGATAAGCGAGACTGGCAGATAGCCGACCTGTTGCTTGCCGTGGAGTTCCGGCTTAAGCGTGCGCAGGCGGTGTCGATCGCCATGCGGTGGTTGGCGAAGAAGGCGGGAGCGCGGAAATGACCAAACAGTCACGTGATGGCTACCTCAAACCGCGATCACGCGCTGAAGCTGAGCGAATGCTTCGCCATGCCCTAAAAGAGATCGAGAGGTTGAGCAGGTTGGCCGGAAGGCACCAAATCGAGGCGCAGTCGCTGGGAGCACAACTTCGATCCAAGGAAATGAGGTGGTCTAACGCGGCCGCCGCCCAGGAAACAGCCTGCGCAAAACTCGCGCAGCACGAGGAAACCATCAAATCACTGCGCGAGCAGCTGCAGGAGCGCGGTCGGCAAGTCGAGGCGCTGGTCCGCAAGCAGCAGTTCCTCGACGCCGCGATCGATCTGTGGCGAGGGTTGAAGTGATGGCCCAAGAGCGTTCGATCAGGACGGCACTCGCGCAAGTCCTCCTCAACCAAAACTGTCTGATGCGCCTGTTCAATGAGGTCATCGTGGACTGGCGGCCAGGCCAACGCTACGATTCCGTCGCGCTCGAGGACCACATCAAGGACACCGAGAAGGTCATCCGGGCCTTGCGGGAGGACGAATGAGCGTCTTACGTGATGGAGGCAACGGTGAATTATTCGTATCGTTGCCGCCTGAGTTAGTCTTGTATCTCGGGCTTAAAGTTGGCGATGGCCTCTCGTGGACGTTCGAGAATGGCGAGGTCTATGTTCGACGTTTGCCGCGCGCTAACGAGATCAAAAAAGCGGCGCTGCTTGGAGGTTGATGAATGAGCATCTTGTGGTGCTGGATCGTTGCCCGCAGGCGAGAGCGCTTAGCTGAGTTGGCGGCCATGCCGGACAATAAAATTGACACTTCCGACATTCCGGAGGCGGATGAGGCATTTTTCAAGTCTGCCAAGTTGCTCGACAAGTCATGGGCCGAGCGCGTCTCGATGGGGCTATGGCACCGGTAACCCACGTTTGCTGGAAGTGGCACTCGCCGACTTACCGGGTGAGATTCACCCCGCAGCACGTGAACGTCTGGGCGGCGATGATCCGCCGGCATCACAAGGCGCCGTGCCGCCTCGTCTGCATCACCGACGAACCCGCCGGCATCAAGATCGAGACGTTTCCCATCTGGAAGGATCACGAGCGCATCGGCAACCCGTCGGGCGGCGTGCTGCCGAGCTGCTACCGTCGCCTCCGCATATTCGACGGCGAGACCACGCGCGCGCTCGGGATCGAGGACGGAGATCGCGTCGTGAGCTGGGATCTAGACGTGGTCGTGCTTGGCGACGTCGTCCCGCTGTTCGACCGGCCAGACGAGTTCGTCGGATGGAAGGGTATTGCTGCATATGGTCAGCCCGTGTACAACGGCTCACTGTTCATGCACCGAGCGGGATCGTTGCAATGGATTTGGGACACGTTCGATCCGATCGAGTCCCCCAAAGCGACTAAGGGTGCGAAGTACTACGGTTCGGATCAGGCGTGGTTGAGCTATTGCTTCAAGGGCTCGCGGCCAGGCTGGGACGTGCAGGACGGGGTCTACTCGTTCGCGCGGGACTGCTACAGGCCGAGGGCGATGCCAGCGGAGAACGCGCGCGTCGTGTTCTTCAACGGCAAGCGAAAGCCCTGGGAGCACTTCACGCAACTGACGACACCGTGGATTTCGCGGCACTGGAGGGCCTGAGCCCAGTTTGAGCAAGCGCAGCGGCGGCCTCCCCAAGGCCGTTCGGGCGATCCTGCCGGGTCCTGCCAGGACGATCTTTCTAGACAACCTCGGACCTGTAGAGGCCGCGGACGCTGGCGCCTTCAAGGCTGCCTGGGCCGCGGTCTATGCTGCCGGCTGGCGGCCAGGCGATGACGGCGCGCTCGTGCGCGACGCCGCTGCCAACCCGGCGGCGATCAAAGCCAAGATGATGAAGGCCGGTCATTCGGCCAACTGCGACGCCTGCAAGACGGGCGACCCCGCCGACTGCAACTGCCCCATGTCGAAGAAGACAGCCGACGCCGTAGAGATCAATCTCTGCGATGCCATCCAGATCGACGATGGCGCGAGGGCACATATCACCAGCGACGGCTACCTCGTTGCCTACCCACGCGTCGCGCGCACCGGGATCCAGCTCTACCAGGGCGACGAGATGGGCTTGACCGGCGCCGACGCCGACAAGACGTTCAAGGTGTATCGGCCCGAGTCCGAGGTCTTCAGCAAGGACAGCCTCGCCGCCTACCCGCACAAGCCGGTGACGAACGGCCATCCGCCCGTGCTCGTCGACAGCGCGAACTGGGCGAAGTTCGCCGTCGGCAACATCGGCGACGAGATACTTCGGGACGGCGAGTTCATCCGCGTCCCGATGATCCTCATGGACCAGAAGGCCATCAACGACGTGAAGTCGGGCCGCTCCGAGCTCTCCATGGGGTACACGATGGAGCTACGCTGGGATCCCGGCACGACGCCGACCGGCGAAGCCTACGACGCGATCCAGACACGCATCAGGCCGAACCACCTTGCGGTGGTCGATGCGGCACGTGGCGGCCCTCAACTCCGCATCGGCGACGACACCCACACACAGGAGCCAAAGATGACCACCAAGCAGATCATGGTCGACGGCCTGAAGGTCACGCTCGACGAGCGAGACGCCGAGATCGTGCAGCGCGCAGTCGACGCGGCCACGAAGGCACTCGCCGACGCGCAGACCCAGATCGCCGCCCTGCAGACGCAGACGGCGAAGGACAAGACCGAGATCGCCGCGAAGGACGCCGAGATCGCGACTCTCAAGGTGCAGCTCAAGGACGCCGAGGTCACCCCGGCCAAGCTCGACAGCATGGTCAAGGACCGCCAGGTCGTCGTCGCGAAGGCCAAGGCGCTGTCGCCAAACGTGATCGTGGACGGCATGACGACCGCTCAGATCAAGAAGCAGGTCGTCGACGCCAAGCTCGGCACCGTGTCGAAGGATTGGACCTCGGCGCAGGTCGATGCCTCGTTCGACAGCTTCGCGGCGTCCGCGCCGGCGAACGATTGGCAGCAGAACCCGCTCAACCGGGCGATCGGCAACACCACCACCATCCACTCTTCGCAGGATGCGCGCGACGCGGCCTACGCCGCGATGGTGCAGCGCGACGAGCAGGCCTGGAAGGGCGGCTCGCAGACCAAGCAGTAACCGACTCCCGCAAGGGCAACACAGGAGACCGAGATGAAGACTTTTGCACTGATCGCGGGCCCGGCCCTGACTGCTCTTGCGGTCGCGGCGCTGGCGCTCGGCGTCGACGCGCAGGCGGCGGCATGGGTGGCCGATCACTTCGGCCTGCTCGGCGGCGGCACGATGCTCGTCCTCGGCATGGCCGGCCCGGTCGTGCAGAGCACCTACACCAACAGGATCAGCGACACCCCCGGCCTTCCGGGCACGTGGGCGTCCATGGCCGTTCCGCGCAGCGCCGACAGCCGGATCGTCGAGCCATCGTCTGGGCTCAACTTCGGCGTGGCCTGCGGGCAAGGCACCGTCTCGGACAAGGGCGTCGTGCCGGGAGGCTCGCTGACGGCGTTCGTCGGCATCTCGCTGCGCGACATCACGCTCGCCGACGTGGCGGTCGATAGCATCTACCTCGACCAGTACGTGCAGGGCGACACCGCGGCGATCGCCACCCACGGCGACATCTGGGTGACGACAGGCGGCACGGTCGTTGTCGGCGCAGCCGTCTACTACAACGCCACGACCGGCGTGCTCGACGACAGCGGTGGCTCGGGCCCGATCCCGGGCGCGCGCTGGATGACGGGCGTCACCGGTGCCGGCCTCGCCAAAGTGCGGCTGTCGGGCATCCACCGCAGCTAATCCAACCAGGGAAGCCTGACGGCTAAAGGAGATAAAGATGCAGGGGTTCTCACTCTACTCCCGCGACGCAGCCCAGCAGGCGTTGGGCTTCCTCGTGTCTCAGACCTCGTTCATTGAACCAGAGGTCTACAAGACGCAGTATCCGGACATCCAGTACCAAGACCTGATCCCGGTCGACTCGCGCGCCAACGAGTGGGCGAAGTCCGTCACGTTCTACAGCTCCGACATGGTCGGCCGCGCCGAGTGGTTCAACCACCAGGCCTCCGACGTGCCGCTGGCGGACGTGACCAGGCAGAAGTTCGAGCATGGCATCGAGATGGCCGCGATCGGCTACTCGTACACGCTCGAGGAGCTCGGCCACGCGATGATGATCCCGGGCATGAACCTCACGACCGACCGGGCCGAGGCAGCGCGCCGCGCCTACCTTGAGTTCGTCGACTACGTCGCCCTGCACGGCGACACGGCGAAGGCCTGGACGGGCCTCTTCAACGACCCGAACGTGACCATCGTCAACGCCGCCGACGGCGCCGGCACACCGGTCTCAGGCTCGACGAAGAAGGCCTGGGACAGCAAGACCGGCGACGAGATCGCCAAGGACGTCAACGACGCGCTGACCGGCATCTACACCGGCACCAGCACCGTTGAAATGGCGGACACCGTGCTCCTGCCCGTGGCCGAGGTCTCGCGCCTCGCGACCACGCGCATGAACTCGACGACCGACATCAACGTGCTGGAATGGATCTCCCGCTACAACACGTACACCCAGCAGACCAAGCAGCCCCTCACGATCCGCGCGGTGCGCGGGCTTGAGAATGCAGGCGCCGGCGGCGACATCGGCCGCATGGTCGTCTACCGGCGCAGCCCGCAAGTGCTGAAGATGCACATCCCGATGCCGCACCGGTTCCTGCCCGTGTGGCAGCGCGGCCCGCTCGTGTTCGACGTCCCCGGCATCTTCCGGCTCGGCGGCCTTGAGATCAGGCGCCCGAAGGCTGTCCGGTACGTGGACGCCATCTCGAACTACGCGTCGTAAGGCGCGGCGGCGGGGCATGCCCATTCGCCTCGCCGTTCTTTCAAATCCACAGGGAGTGGACATGCTTTGCAGAGTGATGAACCAGATGCGGCACGACCACGTGGTCTACGACGTATCAGGAAAGCCGCGCCTCATCCCCAAAGGGGAGGCCAGAGACGTTGATCTGAGCGAGAGCGAAATCGAGTACTTGCACGAGCGCGCTCTCGCCAACTGCGGGCCGCAGATCGAGCTAGCCGAGCAGCCAGAGGCCGAAGATGCCGAGGCGGCGGCAGACGAGCCTGTCGCCCCGCGAAAGCGAGGGAAGCGTGGCTAACGCAGTTTGGCAGCACTACAAAGAGTCGATCCTCAACGGCGACAGCAACTCCTCGCTGTCCGTCAACACCTCGACCGACGGCCCGTTCTGCGCGCTCGTCGACCTCGGGACGTACACGTTCAACGCGGCCCACCAGTTCTATTCGTCGATCTCCGGCGTCGTCGGCACTGATCAGCGCATCACCACGCCGACGGTGACGAACGGTGTCTTCGACGGCGACGACCTGACTTACACGTCGGTGACGGGCAACAGCGTCGAGGCGCTCGTGGTCTACCGGCACAACTCCGGCGCGAACACGACTTGGCGCCTGGTGCTGTTCGAGGACACCTCGGTGACCGGCCTGCCCGTGACGCCGAACGGCGGCAATATCGTCGTGACGTGGAACGCGAGCGGCATCTTCCAGATCAGCGACAAGCGGCTGAAGGAAGACATCGTGCAGATCGGCGAGCACGGCCCGCTCGGCGTCTACGAGTTCACCTACAAGGGCTCCCAGGTTCGCAGCCGTGGCCTCCTGGCGCAAGAAGTCGCCAAGGTGCTACCTGACTGCGTCCTGCCGTTCAAAACGCGCCACGGGCCTCGGCTGGCCGTTTGCTACAATCGGGTGGTGGAGCGCCTCGCGGCCTGATACTCGTGGCGGCTCCATAAACGCGGGAGATCGCCATGTCTGACGAGCTGCACCACTCCGACCCTTTGCTCAACTCCGCCGAAGTGCGGGCGCGCGAGCTTTACAACGCGCTCGGCGCCTGCTGCCAGAACTACAACTCGGACACCGTTATCGCGGCGACGATGGGCATCCTCGTCAACACGCTGCGCTCGACCTACGGCAAGAAGGATCAGGTCGAGAACCGGTTCGACGAGCTCTGGCGGCTCGTGAAGGGTCGCCTGCTGCGGTACTACGACCCTGTGACGAACCGCCGGCGCAGCGACATCCAGTTCACCCAGGTCATAGGCGCGCCGTTCGTCAAGGCCGACGACAATCTGTTCCGAGGGCCGAAGGGATAAGCCGCATGCTGATCGACTACGAAGGGTTCGACAACTGGACGAGTTCGACCGATCTGAGCTCCACCATATTCGGCGCGAAGTGGTCCGGCATCTACAACGGCAACATGCAGGCCGGGACCCTCGGCGGTTTTCGCATCCGGCTCGGGAACGCGGACAATATCGCCTACAGCCTAGTTCGCACGGTCGGCGCTATCACTTCGGGGCAACTGATCGTCGGGTTCAGGCTGTTCCTGAACGCCATCACGACGACCCAGATGTTCTTGCGGTTCTTAGACTCTGCAGGAGCCGTCCAGTGCGGTATGTCCATCAATGCTGCTGGGCATATCATCTTCTGGCGCGGGACGGAGTCGACCATCCTAGGAACAGGGACGGCGACCCTACTGCAGGGCAACGAGTACTTCGTGTCATGTAAGCTTGGCTTCTCCAACAGCGCTGACGTCGAGGTCCGCGTCAACGCCGTCAGCGACATCTCGTTGTCGAGCGTCGACACAACCAATACGGCGAACCAGAATTGCGGGTCAGTCGGGTTCGTCGTTCCGTCCGGGGCCTTCTCGAACGATTACGATGATTTCTACATCATGGATGATACCGGGTCCGCGCCGTACAACGACTTCCTCGCCGAGCCTATCCGGGTCGAAACGCTCTTGACCGCCGCGAACGACAGCGTCTCATGGGCGCCCCTTTCCGGCACGAACGAGAGCAACGTCGACGACACAGCAGTCGACTCGGACTCGACCTACAACTCGACGAGCAGCCCCGGCGACATCGACACCTTCACCCATGCCGTACTCAGCAACACGCCTGACACCATCTACGCCTGCAAGGTCGACGTCTGGGCGCGTAAGGAAGACGTCTCCAACAAGACGCTGAGGTCTAAGCTCATCTCGGGCGGCACGACGCAGGACGGCACAACTAGCGCCCTGCAGATGCGCTACACCGTGGCGTACAACAACGCCGACATCCTTCTCCAAGACCCTGACACTAGCGCGGACTGGGACGAGGCCGGCGTCAACGCGACCAAGATCGGCTATGAATTGGTGACGTAGGGTGGCCGTACCGAGCCTAGTCAACTCCGGGGGCATCAACAGCGGCAACAGCACCACTGCCAGCGCGCCGCTGCCCGGCAGCAGAGTCAACGGGAACCTGCTGCTCGCGTTCTTCCAGACCGGAAGCGCGGTCAAGACATTCGGGTCACTGACGTCCGGTTGGACTTTCGCCACGGCCCAGGTAGACGGCCCCAGCTCGTCAGTCAGACTCGCGTGGCGCTACGTGGACGGCAGCGAGACCGCGCCGTCGGTATCGTGGACCGGCTCGACGATATGGCACGCCGAGTGCATTCAGCTCACCGGCGTCCAAGCTGTCACGCCGATCGGCAACACCGGCACGAACTCTGGCAACGGCACCACGATCAGCCTTTCCGGCCTGACGTCGTCGCAGGACAACAGCCTGGTGGTAGCCGCCCTCTTCGAGGGTGCAGGCGCGACGTCGGCCATCCCTTTGCCGATCAGTTGGAGCTCGCTGACCGTCTTCACAGACGGCAACGCCTGCGATCGTTTGATTGGTGGATCGTTGGTCGACAGCGGATCGACGGCCGAAAACATCTCGGTCACCATCTCTACCGGGGATTGGCAGGCCATTGGTATCGAGGTGCTTGGGTCGGGATCTTCTGGCCCAGCCTTCGCGCGCGCCACAGCCGTCGCGCAGCAAGTCTTGGTCAACTACGTCGACGCGAACCAAGCCAGAGCTACCGCCGTCGTCAAGCAGGTGCTCGTCAACTATGTGAGCTCCAACCACGCTCGCGTCACGGCGGTCGTCAAACAGGTTCTACGAACCGAGCAGACGAAGGCGGCATTTCAACCGTCCTTCGTCGTCGACGCAGACACCTTCTATTCGCCGACAGTCAGTAGGGTCGGTGGCACCAGCACGCTCACGCCGTCGCTCGTCGTCGATACTGACACGTTCTATTCGCCGAGCGTAGTCGGCAGCGATTCGCAATCGCTTGCGCCGTCTTTTGTGGTTGATGCCGATGCCATCTATCAGCCAGCCGTCTCGGTCGGCGGGGCGTTCATCAGCCCGATCGCGCGGCATGATGATCAAGACACGTTCTATTCGCCGACGATTACGCTCGGGAGCATGCTATCGCCGTCGTTCGTCGTCGACACCGACATCGTGTTCCAGCCGCGCAGCGGGATTGGCCTGGTGCCGACGCTGTTCCAAGACGTCGAGGTCTTCTATGCGCCGACGATCACGACCGGCCCCGTCACGCTGCACCCCAGTTTCTTCCAGCCCGGCGACGTGTTCTACACGCCGACGGTCCAGCGGCAGGGCCAGCAGCAGGGCGGCGGAGGCGGTGGCGGCGGAAACGGCAACGCGCCTAAGGACAAGAAGTACGCAAGCTCGATGGTGATGGCTCAGGCTGGTCTGATCACCGACCTCGGGATGACGGCGAACGCGGCGGCTACGGTCAACAGCCGTATGATGATCTATGCCGACGCCACGCCTGGGGCAAACGGCGCGCTTCTCGGCTACACGGTGGCGAAGTCCTCCGTCGTCCTCGGCAGCAACGTCTATCACCTTGCCGCGCCGGTTGCGGTTACAGCCGGACAAACCATTTGGATCGCGCTGCAGGCTGATGGCAACAATATCAACTGGGCGCTGTCAAACTCGCCGCAGGGCTCACGCTTCAACAATGATCTGTTCTCCGACGGCCCGAGCGACCCGTTCGGAGCATTCTCGACTGACAACAAGAAGGCGCCGCTGTTCGCGATTTTCCTCGAGGCCGTGAACGCGCAGATGCTTCCGCCGCTGGTGGACGAAGCCATCACGTTCTTCTCGCCGACGTTGACCACGAGCAGGGAGATCACGCCACCGCTCATGGTCGATCAGGACTTCGTCATCGACCCGACCGTGAGCTCCGTCTACTTCCTCGACCCGGCGCGGTATGTCGACGTCGACGACATCTTCGCCGCCATCAGCACCAGCTCGATCGCGCTGACGGCGTCGCTCGTCGATGTTCCGGACGAGTTCTTCGCGCCGGCCGTGCAGACCGCGGAGCTACCAAACCAAGAGATCAGCATGGACATCCACGTCGACGCCGACGTGGTATTCCCGCCGGCCGTAGCACCGGCGCAATGGGTGCTCTCGCCCAGTCTGGTCGTCGATCAGGACTTCATCCATGAGCTTTCGCCCCCTGGCGGTGTGACGTTTTATAACGAACTGCTGCCCGAGCTCGTCGAGGCCGACGACGACATCCCGACAGTGAGCGAGGACAACTTCTTCATCGCGCAGCAGATCGTGCGACACGAGGAGGAGGATTTCTTCTGGGATCCGACCGTCACCCGAATCGGAGGTACGCAAGAGATCGCGCCTGACCTCTACGTCGACGACGACGCCATCTACGCTGCCGATTGTCGCCACCACGGGTTCGTCATCCCGACCCTGCTCAAAGGCGACCGGTCCAGCCACGCAAGTCTATTGGGCGAGGAGGCGAACAGGGGTACAACGACGCTGCTTGGTGACAGATCGAGCCGCGCCAGCATCGAGGGCGAGGAGTAGCGATGAAGATTCTGCAGAACTTCTCGATCCCACAGGGCGACGACTACACGATCGACATGGACATCGGGCCCGACAGCCCGGAAAGCCTTGTCGAGGCGCAGTTGACCTTCCGTATGTACAAGAGCGATTGCGGCGTCCCGGTTGGCGATCCCGTCGTGACGAAGAACCTCGACGACGGTTTGCAGATCACGGACCCGGACTACCAGCTCATCCTCGTGACGTTCACGCCGGAGGACACGATCGACCTCGACGTCGGGACGAACCTGATCATGGAGTGCACCGTTTATGACCAGAACGGGAAGCGAGTCACGGTCGCGCAAGGCGTCTGCTCGATCGTACGCACGGCGAATCCGGCAGACGCGACGGAGTGGGCATAGGACCAGAGAAGAGAGGCTTGCTGACAAGCTGATCTTCGATCTCATCTGCCGCATGTTGAAGGATTGAAAATGGCGATCACCAGCGACGATATCATCGTGAAGATGCGCAAAGGCGGGATCGTGGTCGATAGGACTCTTCCCGCCAGCGATCTGTCCGTGATCACCGATGAAAGCGTGGTCGTCACGTTCCGCCAGGGTGGCTATCAAGCTCAGCGCGTAATGAGCGTGGCAGACTTCCTGGCACTGCTAGACACGCGCTCGGCTGATACCACCATTATCGTTCGCGTCCGCGCCGGTGCCTCAGTCGTCAACGTGCCGATGACGATCTTGGACTACGCCGAGTCGCTCGGCATCACTGGGATCATCCCGTCCACGACGCTGGAACCGGCGTTCGTCACCGATAGCGATTCGATCTTCGCGCCCGGGGCCTCAAGCTCGAAGACCCTCGTGCCGACGCTCGTCGTCGACTCGGACAGTTTCTATTCCCCGACGGCTGCGATCCCATGGGCGCCAACTGATCTCAGCACCACTCTTCGCCAGTGGTATCCGATGGATCAGCTGAGCGGCAGCAACGGCGATCCGATAGGTACGCTCACCGACAAGTCCGCCACCGGCCTCAATACCATGGCGCAGACGGGGACCAATCGCCCGACGCTGGCGACGAATGCGCTGAACGGCAAGAACGTTGTCGCCTGCGACGCCACTGCGAATCAGTACTGGCGTCTTCAGACGACCCTGCTGGACAGCATGACCAAGGGCACGATCGTCGCCGTGTTCAAGTGCGACGACGACCCAGCGCCGGCGGGTTCCCACTGCGGCTGGTGCCGCATCGGGAACACTGCGGGCGGTGGTGACCTGATTCCAAAGTTCAACGTGTTCGACGCGGCGTCTGCTCAGTTAACCGATGGCAACATGGCTCAGCAGTCGCTGGGCACATCGATCAACTTCGCAACCGACTATCGCATCGTCACGCTTCACTGCCAGACCAACGACTGGTCGTTCTATATGGACGGCACGCTGATCGCTCACCAATCGACCTGTGCTTTTGGTACCGGCAACGTCAACTTCTACGGCCTCTGCGCTGACTGGGTCGCTGGCCGATTCTTGCAAGGCAAGATGGCGGAGTTCGCCCTCTACACCGACGTCGACACGACCATTAGACAGAAGTTCGAGGGCTACGAGGCAGCCAAGTGGGGGCTGCAGGGTAACCTCCCCGGTGGCCACCCTTACAAGAGCTCTGCACCATGAACATTGAAAAAATCGTCGCACGAATGCGGAAGGGCGGCATGATCGTTGAGCGCGTCCTCACCTTGGAAGAACTTGCAGCCGTGACAGATGAAGAGATACTCGTGGATTTCCAAAAAGGAAATCTAATAGCCACCGACCGAACTATGAGCGTCGCCGACTTCATCTCGCTGCTCGACGCCGGCAGCGACGATACGTCCGTGCTCGTGAAGGTCAGGCAAGGCGGGCTGGTTGCTGCCAGGGCCATGAGCTTCGCTGAGCTGTCCGCTCAATTGAGCCCGAGCGATGCCGGGAACAGCTATCATGCCGATCCTGTTCATTGGGATGGAACTACATTTTTCGAAAATCTCGCATTCAGCTGCACGGACAGCTTTGACGCGGCGGTGGTGTTTTGGTTTAAGACCTCGTTCCCGGGAAGTCCAAAGGCGATATTGGTATCTGACCCTGACGACGCGGCTAATAACCTGTTATCTCTAAGCGGGAGCGCAAACGGCAGTTTGAACAACATAGACTTTGAATTGGGAGACAACCCTTTCGTCAACACGATCGAGCCGAACACTGTCAACGGCGCATTCACGAATGATACATGGCACTGCGGCATGTTTGCCGCTAACACGAACCATGTCCCAAGCTCGGCGGTGGTCAAATATTACATAGACGACGCGCCGGTTGCGGTATCTGCATTGCATCCTGGTGGATTGTCGGCGTTCAAAGCCGCCTTCAATGGATTGAAAATGCTATTTGGCACGGATGGCGGCACATTCTTTTCGGGAGATATGGCCGATTTCCGAATGATCTTGACGCCGATACTAGACGGCGGCGGCGACATTCCGGAAGCGACGCGGCGCCTGTTCATCGACGCAGACGGCAAGCCCGTAGATCCAGCGATTGCTAGCGCAGCGCTCGGCGGCGAGGGTCCTCTGCTGCTGACGGGCGACGCGAGCGAGTGGACCAGCCGCTTCACCAGCTATGGGTTCTCCGCTGCGGCAGGGGCTTTGACAGATGCCGACACGAGCCCGAGCGATGATGGAGGATAGATGGCTATCAAACTACCTGACGTGAACTCGATGCGGACGCGCTTCCCGGAGTTCGCGAGCGTGAGCGAAAGCTCGATCGGATTCGCGATCGAGGAGGCGGCGAAGTCGGTAGACGAGACGTGGCTCGAACAAGATCAGATCACGGCCATCTCGCTACTCGCCGCGCACATCATCGCAGAGGCGGCGGCGACGTCCGGCACTGACGGCCGGATCGTGCAGAGCGAGAGCATCGGGCCGATCAGCGTCAGCTATGCGCAACCGCTCATTCGTGGCGCGGCGTCTGGCCTCTCGCTGTCGTCGCTCAACAGCACGACCTACGGCAAACGCTTCGCCTCGATGTTGCGGAAGAACTTCCCGCCTGTTATTCAGATTTAATGGCCCCAAGGTAGGGAGCCGACGTGCACCTGAGGATAAGGCCCAACGCTGGATAAAACGGAGAGGGAGTTCCCCAGCCCTGTTGCACAATGAGCGGCTATGGCCTCGGCCATGCACGTCAGCCGTATTTGCAGCGATAGAGTGCTTCCACGAAATGCAAAAGGAGAAAGCATCATGTGGGCCGTTCAAACGTTCGCGCGCGGCGTCGTCGAGACTTGGGCGGTCTTCAGGAGCGCCTTTGATGCGCGCCGCCATGCCAATGAACTCGACGCCGTCGGCGTCAAGGCGACCGTGAGCAGAATCGGGATTTGAAAAATGGCGACCTCGCCCAGCGTGAACAACTACCACATCGCCGGCTCTCAAGGTCAGTACAAGGGGCCGGTCATGAGGGGTCTGTTGTCCTTCGACGGTCGCAAGCTCGGCAACTGCTTCGAGTTTGATTTCGCCGTGACGGAGAAGGGCGAGCGCCTGGTTCACGTCGCCTGCGACGAGATCACAACCGAGAACCTCAACCTCGCCTGTAGCCGCGAGTTCGGAAGGCTCGTCTTCGACCCGGTACATTGCCACGGTCCCGTGGTGATGTTTTCCGCGGACGTGAGGGTTCGCGCTGGCGGTTTCCGCGTCATCACCGAGGGCTGGTCACACCTCGTCTACACGTTCGAAATCCAGCCGCAGAGCGACAAGCCATGGACCGTGGTCGATGCCCCGAACACCCCGAGGCCTGCGCGCCTCGCTGACGGCATCGAGTGATCACCTTCGTCGTCTGGAAGTGGGTCTCGGCGCGCTACCGCGTGCCGTACGGCGACGAGCATGTCGTCGGGATGATGCACCAGCTACGCGCGGCCTACCCTAAGCCGCATCGCTTCATCTGCATCACGGACGAACCGGTCGAAGGCGTCGAGTGCTTTCCCATCTGGAAGGACCTCGCCGACATGCCGAACCCGTGCTCGCCGCCAGGGACGACGCATCTCCCGAGTTGCTATCGCCGGCTCAAGATATTCGACCCGGCCGTGACGCGCGCGATGGGCATCGAGGACGGCGCGCCCGTCTGCTCGATGGATCTCGACAACCTGCTGGTCGGCCCGATCGACGGCCTCATGGAGATGGAGCCCGAGGCCGACTTCTGCGGGTGGCACGGCATCGGCGTGTGGAAGAAGTCCGTCTATTGCGGCGCCGTGTGGCGCTTCCGCGCCGGCCGGCTGCCGTGGCTGTGGTCGGAGTTCGACCCGGCGACATCGCCGCAGCGCTGCAACGAGGAGCGCTACTTCGGGACGGATCAGGCCTGGCTATCGCTTCGGCTCATGGGCAAATACCCCGGCTGGACGCCCGACGAGCACGGCGTGCTTTCCTACGTCGTGAATCTCAGGGGCGCGCACTACGGCACAGGCGGGATGCTGCCTGGCCATGCCAGGATCGTTTGCTTCAACGGGCCGCGCAAGCCGTGGCACCCCGAGGCATGGAGAGAGGCGCCGTGGGTCAAGTCCTTCTGGCCGCCGCGCGAGCGCTCGTTGCCCGCCTGACACTCGTCGATCCTGCGAGGTCTATAGACCTAGCAGGACTGCATCCTTCGACGACGGCTATAACCGACTAGCAGGCAGCGCGGGCGTCGTGTAGAACAACCCTCATCGCGGACGGCGGGAGACCGACTGCGAGGGTTTTTTGCTTGCCGTTCAACTACGCCGCGCAACAGTTGCGCGCGGGCCAGATGATCGCAAGGTATGGTCGACAGAAGTCGACCGAGAGCGCGCGGCTGCGGAAGCCCGGCGCTGCCGACGTGCCCGTTACGGCAGTCGAGATCATGTTCTCCCCCAACGCGCCGCGGAAGCTTGCCGAACCGAGCGTGCGGCGCTTCCTCATCTCGGCGCTCGACTTCACGGGCGAGATCACCCAACAGCACTCGCTCGTCATCTCCGAGTTCGGCAAGGACAAGGTCTTGCGCCAGACTGGGCAAGACCCTGGCCGCCTCGCGCCTGCCGGTGTCGTCATCTTTTGGGACATCTTGGTGAAGGGCTGATGCGCGACGTCGCCGCCGAGATACTCGCCCGCCTGTTCACGATCCTGCAGGGGATCGAGGGCGTCGCCACGAAGGCGGACGGCACGACGCCGAGCGTGTGGCGCGATCGTCAAGGCATGCCCGAGGAAGTGCTGCCGGCGATCGTCCTGCTCGACGGCGCCGAGCGCAAGCACACCGTGACGCGGGGCACTGGCGGGCGCGGGCCTCAAGAGATGGTCTTGGAGCCCGAAATCTGGGTGCAGCTTAAGCAAGCAGACAATCTCGAAAACACAGGGAAAGACGAGGAATTGAAAACCTTCAGGCAACGGGTGCTGAAGGCGATCATGAACGACGCGACCCTCGCCGGCATCCAGGGCGAGGGAATGGACATCGACTACCGCGGCTACGACACCGACATGCGGATCGGGTCAGACATCGAAGGAAACATGATCTTGAACTTCGGTTTCTCGTACCTGTTCGACCGCGATGACCTCAACTAACGGAGATCGTAGCTATGGCTGACGTGATCGGCGGTCTTTCGCCCACCACTGGTAACTATCTCATCGGCAAGGGCTTCATCCTCATCAAAGAGGAGGGCGCGTCGGTCTATCGTCACGTCGGCAACGTGCCGTCGTTGGAGATCACGCCCGCGGTCGACACGCTCGACCACTTCTCCTCGATGGAAGGCACCAAGGCCAAGGACGAGACGATCGTCTTGACCAAGAGCGGCCAGATCAAGATGACGATGGAAGAGATCACGGCGAAGAACATCGCGCTGCTGATGCTCGGCGACGTCGTCGAAGACGGTTATGGCGGCGAGTCGATCAACCTGTTCTCTCGCTCGTCCATCACCTCGGCGTTCCGGTTCTACGGCAACAACGACAAGGGCCCGCGCTGGTTCTTCGACTTGCCGAAGGTCATCTGGAACCCGTCGGGCGCGTTCGCTCCGATCTCGGACCAGTACGCGAACCTGCAGGCCACCGGCGAGTGGACGGCTGATAACGGCAACTTCGGCACGGCGACGCTCAAGGCGGCGGCCGGCACCGTGGCGCCCGAGAACGTGCTCGTCCCGATCATCGGCGGCGACAAGCGCGAGGGCGGGACGCTCAAGTGCTTCATCGGCGGGTGGATCGGTGCGACGGCCTACACCTATGTCTGGAAGAACGCGGCTGTGGCGATCTCGGGGCCAGCCGAGACCGATAGCACCTACGTCGTGCGCGCGGGCGACGCGGGCGATAGCATCACGTGCACCGTCACGGCGACGAACGCCATCGGCAGCACGAACGCGACCACTGCGGCAGTCGTGGCCTTCCCGTAATAATCAAGGCCACAAAAGAGCGGGAGAAAATTAACATGACGAAGCGAGCTCCGGGGCTGATGGACATCGGCCCCCTCGTACTCTACGCGGACGTTGCCGGGCTCAAGATCCCCGTCACGGGGCTTTCGCTCGAGGACGTCATCGAGCTGGCGGCGAAATATGAGCCGCTTCGCCTACTCATCGAGGAGGGCGCATCGGCACTGCTCACGAAGATGGAGCCTGGCCTTCTGTTGAAGGAACTGCCGGCGGTGTGCTGGTCGATCATGGCATGGTGCACCGGCGACAAAGACAACGAGAAGGCAATGCGCAAAGCGGCGTCGCTGCCGCTCGTGCACCAGTTGACCATCATCGAGAAGATATTCGACGCGACGTTCGGTAGGGAAGGTGTCGGCCCTTTCGCGGCGAGGGTTGGGAAACTTACCAAACTCGCGACCCCACCGACCTCCGACCCTACGACGGAAGCGACGACGACGACGAGCGCACCATCGGGCAAACGATCACGCAAGCCGTCGGCCGCGTCGCTACATCTGGAGCTGCCACCGGAAGTGACGTCTTTAAGCTCACGCCGATCCGCTTGACGGCGTGGGCCTGGCTGGCCGATCGGGTGCGCGTCCAAGAGATGCTCACCACGGCCTCTGCGGTCCGTCTCGGCGGCGCCGACAATGCCCAGTTCACGGGCTTGACGCGGGAGCTTAGGAGGTCATCGCTGTGACGACCGTCCGCGTCTACGTCGCCGGCGAGCGCGCCGGGCCCAAGTTCACCCGCGGCACGGTGCGCCAGCGCGAGGCCGTTCTTGCCTCGACGCGCGCGGCTGCCCGCGACGTCGCTACAGCCATCGAGAAGCGAGGCAGGGAGAACATTCGCTCGGCTGGCCGATTCGGCTCGCGCTGGACGGAGGGGCTGACGGCGCCGGTGACGGAAGGCGGCGGCTCGATCCGCGTCGGCGTCGCGCACACTCTCTTGAAGGTCGGGTTCCGCGTCCACCAGTTCGGCGCGACGATCAAGGCGAAGAACCCGTCTGGCCTGCTGTGGATCCCGTTCCCCGGCGCCGGCACGCAAGGGATCATGGCGCGCGACTACCCCGGCAAGCTGTTTCGGATTACGAGCAAGCGCGGCAACCAAGTCCTCATGGACGCCGCGACGAAGACGCCGAAGTTCTTCGGCCGCGCGTCGGTACGCATCCCGAAGCGGTTCAAGGTCGTCGAGATCGCGACGGAGGAGGCGCGCAAGATCCAGACCTATTACGACAAGCGCCTGGCGGTGCAGAAAGGGTTGATTGCATGATCATGCTGTTCATCGCGTGGTGGGCCGTGTGGCTCGGCCTCTGGGGGCTCTGAGCCGTGACCGACAACATTCTCGAAACCGTCCTGAAGGTCACCGGCCTCGATCAGGTCACCCAGCAGTTCCGCGACTTTGGTGACGCCGGGGCGAAGGCCTTCGACGAGGTCGCAAAGGCTGCCGACCAGGCGACGGCGCCCATGACCAAGGCCGCCACGGCGGCCACGGCCCAGAGGACGGCGCTCGCCGGTGCCTCGACGGCCGTGAATGGCCTCTCAGCGGCCTACAGGAACGTCACAGGCTCGATTAACCAAGTTGCCGCGCCTACCCTAGCGTGGCTTGCCGCAACGCGAGCTGTGGCGCCCGCTGCGACCCAGGCGGCACAGGGCGTCGGGTTGATCAGCACGGCCACTCGGGCCTTGGGCTCGGCGACGTCCGGCCTCGGGGGGGTGTTCGGCGGATTGCGAGGCCTGTTCGCCAGCACGGCCGCCAGCGCGCAGGGATTGAACGTCAGCTATCGCGACATGCGGATCGCCATGGCACCCCTCCGCGCGCTGGCCGGGGAGCTCGGCGTCTCACTCGGCGGGCTCGGCGGTATCGTCAGGGCAAGCCGGGCGGGCTTCATCGCCTTCGGTGGCGTGGTCGCTGCCGGTGTGACGATCGCGCTGGCGCAAGCGGGGGACGCGGCGAAGCGATTGCAGGCGCAACTCACAGCGCTGACCGGTTCTCCCACCAAAGGCAAGGCCGCCTTCGACGGGCTCGACAAGGCAGCGAAGGGCGCCGAAGTCTCCATCAGCGCCGTCGCCGATGCTTACCAGCAGTTGATAAACATCCAACAGAAGATCAACGCACAGAAAGGCATCGTCCTCCCACCGAACAGCGAATCGCAAATCGGGGCGACCGACAAGGCGATGGCGGAGTTCGTAGTCACGATCGACCGCTTGGCTACCTCACAGGGCAAGACGAGGGAGGAGTCGCTTAAGCTTCAACAGCAGTTGATCGAGATCGCCACGGCCGTCGACAAGGACGGCAAGCTCGTCGGGCTCACGGCCGAAGCCTTCAACAAGTTGCGGCAGACCGCCCCAGAGGTCGCGCGCGCGTTCCAGCAAGGGTTCGCGCCGTTCGCCACGCTCGAACAGGTCGAGCAGCGCCTACGCAACCAGGGACCGGCGTCGATCTCCCAGTTCATCTCCGCGATCAACAAGATCAAGCCGGCGACCGATGCCGCCTTCGCTTCGTACACGAAGACGGTCCCGCAGCAGATCCAGGCGGTGAAGGACAAGTGGGAGGAGTTGCAGCGGGCGTTCAACGAGGCCGGCGGTTTCGATTTCGTGACGAACGCGATCAAGAACGTTTCGAAGGATTTGGACGATCTTGCCAAGAAAGGGTTCTGGGGCACGCTGAAAGAGAACTTCAAGCTCGTCACCACGGACGGGGCGAGCGCGTTCGGCGGCTTGGGCACAGAGATCAACAAGGCAGGCGAAGAAGGGAACGGAATATTTGGCCGCCTGCTTGGGACTATCCGCACGTTCTTTAATGACCTGCGGACCAACTTCTCTGGGCTGCGAAAACTCACAGACCTCGAAGCTCTCAAGGACGACTTCGTCGCCGTCGGCCTTGCGATGGAAACGCTGAAGGTCCCGGAAGGTTTGGCGGCGAAGCTGCGCGAGCTTGGCAGCACTAGATCGTTGAACCCGATCAAGACCGACGCGGACGTCGTGAAAGCGGAGTTCGACGCGCTCGGAAAAAGCATCGACGAGGCCGACAAGAAAGTCCAAAAGCTGACCATCTCGAAAGAGAAGGTCCCCCAACTCAAAGTCGAGACCGACGACACCGCGCGGATCATCCGAGAGCAGGGCGCGTCCGAAAGGAAAGCGGAGGCGGAGCAAAAGGCCGCGCTCGCCGCGCAGGGGTTCACGAACCAAATTCAGGAGCAAATCGACCAGACGAACAAACTCGTCGAGCAGTTCCAGCCGTTTGTCGACAACCTCAAGAAAGTCGACGACACGAAGGTGCCGGACATCGAGATCAAGTCGAACGTCCCGGAAGAGGCGAAGAAGTCCGAAAGCGCGCTCGACAGCCTCAAGGGCGCGTTTGAGCAACTGAAGAACTTCATCACGCCGATCCTTCAGCAGCTTAATCCGGTGTCATCGGCCGGCGCGGCGGAGCTCGGCGGGCAGGGGCAAGGGCAAGCCGCCGGGTTCATCCAGCCGTTCCAAGACGCGGCTACGCAACTGCAAACGATCTTCAGCCAGATGGCGACGCAGGCGCAGACGACGGCCGACCAAATCAAGCAGGCTTTCGAGGGCGTCGGCAGCGCATTCGACGATCTTGCCAACAGGGCCGAGTCTGCGATGGAACGCGCCGTCGCGGCCATGCAACGTCTCATCGACGCCGCGAAGCAAGCAGCAGATGCGGTCAAGAGTGCAGGCGACGCTGGCGGCGGCGACCTCGGCGGCCTGCAGTTCGCAGGCGGCGGCCACGTGCGCGGGCCAGGCACGACGACGAGCGACTCGATATGGGCGCGTCTGTCGCGCGACGAGTTCGTGGTGAACGCGCGCGAGGTCGCGAACGTCGGCCTCGACTTCATGCATGCGCTCAACAGCGGCCGCATCTGGGACTACCTCGCCAACGTGTTCGGCGGCGTGCGCGGCTTCAGCATGGGCGGGCTCGTCGACGGCATCTCGTCGAGGATCATCATGCCGTCGTTCTCGCCGTCCATTGTCACAGCCAAGGTCAAGGCGCCCGGTTATGCAGGTGGCGGCCCGGTATCCGGCAGTTTCAACTTGAAGATTAACGGACAATCTGTAGGAGTGATCCACGCCTCCGAGGCGACGGCGCGCAACATCCGCAAGGCCGAGTCCGAGCTTGAGCTTATGTCTGCGCGGCAGAAGATCAGGCGCAATGGGCCGTCGCAGAACTGGGATAGGTGAAGGACATGCGAAAGAGAACCAAAGGCTTCCGTTCGAGGATCGTTCCCTGCTTCATCGATAGGGGCCTGAGCAGAGAACGCGCAAAGATCCGGAGCGAAAGGGGGCCATTGAGCCCGCTATGCACTCACTCGGCGCGCGGCAAGATCTATCCGTACAACTCCGCGAAGCGGGGATGGCATGGCACTGCCGGCTGAGAAAACCCTTCTTGTCATCTCGACGATGGGCGTGCCGCTGTACTCGGCGCGCAACCTGACGATCGACATAACGCCTATCGAGCAGGCGAAGCGGATCAGACGCACCGTCAACATGGAGGCGCGCTCGTCTTCGATCCCTGCAGCGCAGCTCTATGACATCGAGATCAAGTGCCCTGGCGACGTCAACTCGGCGCCGCCTGCGATCGATGGCAACTGGCCTGGTGCGGTCTTTGACATCGACGTTCCCTACACGGTCATGGCGTACAAGACGGCGACCGGCACGCCCGGCCGCACCGTCGTGTCAGGCTCGTCGGTCGTCGACATCTACGCCGGCATCGCAGGATCGTTCACGCGCTATCGTCCGCGCCTCACCTGCATGTTCGTCGACTTCTCGATGACGGCTGCCGAGTACCAGGCCGGCGTCGAGTGGTCGCTTAAGTTCACGGAGCAGAGGATCGTCCCGTGACCGCGCCGCTGGCCGGACCGTTCTACTTCCACTGGGTGAACGAGGCCGACCCGTTCGACGCCTCGTGCCTCGTGATGGATGAGTACATCTTCCATTTCGAGTGCGTCCATGCCGAGGGCGCCCATTGTGCGCTCGTCATCGAGATCGAGAACCGCGGCCTCCCTCCGCTCGGCGGCTCGCTGCCGCTGTGGTGCTACTTCGCCTGGGACAACGGGACCGAGGTCATCCCGTTGTTCAAAGGCAGGCTCGTCGCCGTGCCATCGGATCTCAACGGCCCTTACCATCAGCTCGAATTTTTGGCGCGGCCTTCAGACTACGACGCGCGCATCCGCAATCTCTCGCAGTACATGAAGGAGCTGCCGTACTACGATGTTGCCTTCATCGACCCGAACAGTATCGACGATCCGAACAACGTGCTGATCGCTGTCGCGTCCAACTGGCACACCGATCGTGTGACACACGCGGTGACGCTGTCGGACATCCTCGTGGGCGAGGATGGCGTCGAGGAGTTCGGCGAGTCCGACATCCACGAAGACAACTTCGAAACCCGCCTCGTCGACGCGCCGCTCTCGTCGGTCGACGTCAGCGGCACCGTGAAGTGGACGGCGACGGCGAGCGGCAGCATTCCCATCGGGGTTTTCTCATTCGGCGGGCCGAGCGTCGGCAGTATCATCTCAGGATGGCCGAAGACCGGAGAGCAACTGGCCGGCGGCTGGGCGGTGGCGAGCGCGAGCGCTGCGCGCTCCGGTACCGGCAAAGAACTTCAGACGACGACGGTCAACGTCAACTATCAGAACGAGGCCAAAGAGCATCGCGACGGCGACACGATGGAGCTTACCGAGAACTTCTCAGGGCCGACGGCCGTGCTCTCCGGAAGTGCCGGTATCGTCTCGGGCCATCTCATAAAATTCAAAATGATCGTCGGCGATCCATACTACGGCACCCCAGCCTCGCTAGAGGAGGAGCGCGCGGGCACCTACGTCAATGAATCCGACAACTGTACATGCTCGATCGCGCTGTCGTATGGCGCCGGATTGCCGCGCACCGAGACGCTTAGCTTCCGCCTGGTGTCCGACTTGCAAGACGTGCTCTTCAATCCGGAAGACACGGCGAAGCAGGAGGAGATCAAGCTTCCCGGTATCGACGTGGGCACGGGCTCGCCGTCGATCATGGCTGATACGTCGGCGCCATCCTATTTCGCGAGCGCCAGGGGGCGGCAGTCTGCGCAATACCTTGCCTTGGCAGGGCTCGCGCGGCTCAAGAAGGGCGGGCGCGTCGTGAAGGTCGCGTTCGACTGCGACTTCGGCCGTGTGGTGACACTCAACTGTCGCAAGAACGCGCATGTGACCTATCAGATGCTCGTCAACGGTGAGAGCTCAGGAAAGATCACGCAGTACTCCTTCAGCGGCGACGGCGACAGCGGCGAGTTCATTGGCAACGTCGTGTCCATGTGCTGCATCGGGACGAACACCGCGGTGGTCGAGACGCCGGGGACGGCCGGCTACGTGGACGACGGCTACGTGGACGACGGCTACTACCAGAACGAAGGTGAGATCGTGCTGTTCGGCGACGGCAACATCGGGATGGGTGCAATCACACCGGTTCCGAATGTCGACGGCATCACGTTCCCACTCGACAGATTCACAGCGATCAAGAAGCTCGTCGTCCACAGGGACGAGTTCGTCGACGATGGGCAGCCGCCGACTCCGCGACCGGCAATAAACGCCGTCAACATTCTCAAATCGGCACAGGCCTATGCGGAGTGGCTCGACGCCATGCAACAGTGGGAGCTCGACCAACGCGCCAAGTTCCAGTCATGGCTTGAGCTTGAGATGGTCGACCTAACGGGCAGCGGCGCGGACGGGCAGGCCACGGCCGAGTTCTCGCACGTCCAACTGCCGAACCAGTACGACATGACGGGGCCGAGCTGATGCCCGTTAAGTTCGAGACGCTCGTCAGGCCGTTTCAAACGCTGCAGTCGTCGCCTGCGCCGATCTCTCCGGTCGCGCCGACACCGAGCCCGGATGGGCCGAAGACCGTCACCTTCGAATGGGGCAAAGGCGGCGGTTCTATCCAGTCGATGAAATGGACCTATTCGCTGACGGTCAGAAACTATATGACCAAGCAGCAGCGCGAGAAGGACACCGCGAAAACTGGCGACGGCGACGGATCGGTGAAGGATCAAGGCGACGGCGACACCATCAACAGCAACTTCGACCCTAACATCAACCCGGGCGAGCAGACAGGCTGATGGCGAAGCTCGAAAAGAAGATCAGGTGGTCCTACAAAGTCCGCGTGTGGGACACGGGCGACGTCACCGACACGAAGGAGACCAAGCCGTCATCGTCGTCGCCTAACCCGTCCGGCGATGACGACGAGCATGCTTACGTTGACATCCGTCGCTCTGCTCGCATCAGGCAAAAGGCCGGGAAGGGTCGCCACTACCAAGAGACGTTTTACAACGCCAACTGGCCGAACGGCGGCAAAGAGCACGACCCTAGCCGTGAGATTGAGATCAAGACCATCAAGCCGCCTGACGGCAGCGACTATCACGGCGAGGTCCCACTCCCGATCATCAAGAGCATGACGCTGAAGACGAACTATGGCCTCGGCACCAAGCGAAACCAGTTCCTCCGCAAGCGCATCAAGTTCGACAACAGCGGCAACAATGATAACCGAAAGGTCCAGGTCATCACGCTGACGAAGTTTGCGCGCGGAGATGGCACGAGCGACGCTGCCGGGCTCCCGTTCAAGATCGAGATCATCAAGTCATGGGGCGCGCTGTCAGCGCGCGGGTTTATTTCCCAAGACATGAGATTCAACGCGATCTGGCGCGGCGAGCCCGACAAGCTGCCGAAGAAGTAGGAGCAGGGACAGATGGCGCTGAGCTACAGGACGACCGGCCCTTGGGGCAACGGGTTGCTTCGCCCCCTGACCTGGGTCGAGGCAGACTATAACCTCTACGGCATCGACCAGCGCGTCCTCGCGCTTGAGACGAACGGCGTCGAGGCGGTCGGCATCAGTGACTTCGAGGTCGTCGCAAACGACTTCTATGTCCACCTGACGAACTACGGCGTGCGCGGCCCGTTCCCGCTGCCGACCGTCCAATACAATCCGCGCGGCATCTGGCTCCCGAGCACGCACTACTATGTCAATGATCTCGTCTCTCATGCTGGCGTTCTTTACGTCGTCCCTTGGGAGCATGACTCAGATCTGATCTTCGACCCTGGCGCGAACGACGGCGGCGGCCACGACTTCTACCGCGTCTTCTTCGAGGCGCCTGAGACGGCGATCCCGGCCAGCGGCTCGACCGGCATGGCACTCGTCAAGCTGTCGGATGACGACTATGACATCGGCTGGGCGTTTGGCTTGGCGCCGTCGGGCGGGAGCGCAGGTCAGGTCCTTACCAAGAACTCGTCGACGTCCTTCGACTATGATTGGGCAAGCCCGTCTTCGCTTTCCAGCGCGGGCCTCGCCATCAAGGCCGTCTCGACGACGTACACCTTCGTCCATACGACTACGCTCGTACCGAACGGCGACGATGGAAAATATCTGCGAGTGACCGGCACGGGATTCTTGACTGTTCCCACGAACTCGGCGCAGGCGTTCCCCGTCGGGACGGAGATCACCGCGATCGCGCTGACGTCGGGCGGCTTCAGCATCCAACCCGCCGTCGCGGGGCCGCCAGAGGTCCCGACGCTCAACGTGCAGTCGGGCTACCAGAGGAAAGCGGCTGGTCAGTTCTCCGTCGTGATCTTCAAGAAGGTCGACACCGACGTTTGGGACGTCTTCGGCGGCTTGCTGCCAACCTGAGGTGTGTGCATGGCAGAGATCGACCCGCCATGGCGAACCGATCCGCTTGAGATCATCGTCGCCGTCCACTTCCCCAGGAACAAGCATAAGTCGCCAGCCAAGCCCAAAGAGCCTCACGAGCCGGGCAAGTGCGGCGGCAAAGGTTTCTGGGCTTATGAGCGACCATTCCCGACGTGCGTTTGCCCCGGCATTCTCTGCGTCGTGCTCGGCGTCACGAGTTTCACGAGAGGCCTGTCGCCCTACGTCGTCTTCTTCGGCCCCGCAGGACCAGGCAGCGCCTGCGCCAGTGGAATGTGGTGGGACGGGGGATGGCAATACATCCCGGCGACGGGAACGTGCAGAGGTGGCGACGGCGACAGCATGAACGAGCCCGACTTCAACGCGCCCGTCGAGGCGGCCATCAACGCCGGCCTCGACGCGCGCCTGGTGTTCGCGTGAGTCCATGCTTTTCGCGGGACCCCCGAAGGCGCACTTCGATTTTAGCCACGGCTACCACGTCACTCTGCCGGCGAACTGGTGGAACGACGTCGTTCTGCAGGCAACCTTCGACGGCTTAACGAACGGCAGCACGGCGGCGGTCGACTCGTCCCCGGTTGGCGCGACGCTGACCTACCACGGTGGCGCGCACAACACGACCGCGGCGACCGTGAACGGCATCCCCGGCGAGTGGTTCACCCAGAGCTCCGTCCTTCAGATGACGAACCCCGGCGACTACGTGACCGCGCCGGACAACGCGTCGTACTACCTCAACGATGAGTTCACGATCGAGTTCGAGATCCTCGACTTCCTCGCCAACAACGCGGGCGGTTTTCCCGTGCAGTTGATCGGTGTTTGGGATGAGGACGACGTCGCCAAGCAGAGTTGGCGCATCGTCATGGATCCGAATGAGTGGTACTTCCAATGGAGGGAAGACGGGGAGTTCAAGTCGTGGCGCATCGGGCAGGGGCTCGGCAACTATCTCGGCCAGCACCCCAGTACATGGGTCCACTTCGAGTTCACGAAGATCGGCCGCTTCCTGGCGTGGACCGGAATCAACTTCGCCGGCGGCCTCGCTGGCAACTGGGACATGCCCTACAATATCCCTCCGAACGAGGGGCAGTTCGCCGGGGCCGTCATCAATAAGATCGACCCGCCGTCGTCGCCGACGCCGCTGCGGATCGGAGGGCCAGCGAGCCTGACGGCCTACGCCGGCCGCACGATGCCGAGCAGCTATTTCATGGCAAACGTGCGCGTCGTGCGGCGCGGGCTTTATCCGACGCAGAGCATGTTCTTGACGAGCGACCTCTACACGCAACTCGTGCTCGGCACCGGCCCGCTGCTTTACGGCGGGACGATCAAGCCGCCATTGAAAGCATCGGACGATCAGTTCTTCACCGGCGCGGGCGACACCGACATTGGCATGAGGGTGGCGCGCAATATGCTGACGCCGCGCGTGATCGACGTAGATACGTTCTATCCTCCGAGCGTGCAGATCAGCGGCGGCACGGCGCGCACGCTTCGCCCGTCGTTCTTCGTGGACAAGGAAGACTTCTTCGGGCGCAGCATATTCGACAACCAAGCTCTGCTCGGCGGTTTCTTCGGCGACTTCTACACTGGGCCCAACTACCCGAAGATCCAAGGCGGCGGCTCATTGCGGTTGCACGGCCTCAACTTCCCGTGGCCTTGGGTGGCCGACAACGGCGTGCACTGCGGGCAGAGCGGCGGGGCTTACCCGCAGACGACGCCGTTGACGCTGCCGACGGGCAGGCAAACAGGTGATCTGTTGATCGCCTTCGTGCAGATCGGCGGCGAGGGTGCTGATAAGCTGTCGCGGTATTTCACGGTCGACGACGTACCGATCGACGATCCCGCCGGTGACTTCTTCGCGGGATTTACCGGCAACGAGGCCGGTCTATATTTCGCCAACAACTGGTCGGGCCGTTTCGACGGCGCCGATCCCGACGTCCCCGGCTACGACGGCTGGACCTTCTCGCAATGGGTCATGCCCGGCGGCCTGCCGGGGTTAAGCGCGTCAGGGCCGGATTCGCTGTTCGCGATGGCCTGGCGCTACGTCGATGGGAACGAGACCGAGCCGGTCTTCAAGTGGTTCGGGCAGACGGACACGGGCCTTGGGACGACCGCCTTCAATCCCGACACGGGCCAGTTCGAGCTCGACCCTGAGAACCCGGACCTCATACCCGGCGAGTTGACGTTGTTTCCGATGCCGGCCGAGCGGTGGGCTGGGCGTGTGATCGCGGTACGCGGCGCGGCGCGCGACGGCTTCGCCATCAACACTTTCAACTATGTGACGAACGCGGCGACCGGGCCCTATCCATCCAGCACGCCCTCCGGCTACCAGCAGGTGATGCACGAGAGCCACTTCGACATCGCCACGTTCTTGTTCGTCGTGACGACGGACAACGATCAGACGATCCCCAAGCCAGTCAGCACGCCGACCAATTACTACCCACCCGGCGAGTTCTTTCTCACGGCCGCATTCCCGACGCCGTTCGTCACGCAACTGAAGGCTCCCTACAACAGGGTCGACGTCGACCTCGACTTCCAGGACAATCATTCGGAGGGATCGGTCATGATCTGCCACAGGAACGCATCATCAGGCCAGCGACCGCACGAGACGAACCCCTTCGCGAACAACGCGAGCGACTTCGGTAGCGGGATTGTTGGTGAGGTTTATCATGCCGGCGGTGCAGGATTCTCTAGGTTGATCGAGCAGAACCTGACTCTTCCGGTGGCGGGTGCTGGCTATCCGAACTGGACTGTTTGGGGCATCGCCATCTCCCCACGATATGATGGCGACGACGAGTTCATACCCTGATGCTTCACTTCTCAAACCCATCTATCGCGGCAGCCGGAGGCGCCCCCTCCTTGCCGGGCGACCTGATCTTCCAGTGCAAGTTCGACGGCACGAACGGGCAGACAACGATCGCAGACGAGTCGCCGCTAGCCGCGACCGTGACCTGTGCGGCCGGCGCGCAACTGAGCAACACCGAGCACACCCTTGGGCTCTCGACCTCGCTGAAGTCCCTCGGGCAGGTGCTCGGAAACTACTACGCCACGGCGCCGGCAAACGCCGCCTACAACGCGCTCGGCGACGGCGGGAAAGACTTCACCATAGAGTTCTGGATGTTCATGCCGGACTGGACGACGGCGAACGTCGTGCAGCAGTGGTGCGGCGTCTGGGCGACTGGGACGAATGCGTTGAACCAGCACGGCTGGCGCGTCTGCACGGACTCAGAGCGCTGCTATTTCCAGAGCAATCAAGCCGGCGTCAACGTGCAGTCGAGCTTCATTCACGCGATGCTGACGAATACGTGGTACCACGTCGCCTGGTGCAGACGGGCAGGAACCATGCGCGGGTTTCGCACCGGGCAGCTCATGTACCGCGGCGACCTACCTGACGGCTTTGACCATGTCACGCTATCGACGCCGCTGTACATCATCGGCTCCAACAACGGCACCGGTTCCGGCGGGTATATGCAGGAGCTTCGCATCACGAAAGCGGCGTGGTACACAGACGACGCGGGATTCACCCCGTGGGGGATCCCGTTCACTTAACGAGAATGCGATGGCCTGCCAGCACTGCCTTGAGATGCGCCAGAAGTTGCTCGGCCTGTTCGGGCTGGGGCGACGTCCGGTAGCTGTCGTGAAGGCTGACGTTGCCGATTATGAGGCCACCGGTTCGGCGCGCGCGAAGGCGCTGTCGATGGCATGGCTACAGATGGCGGACTTGGAGGCCGAAGGATCGTACACGGCGCGGGACATCGCGCAGGCCGGATCGAACATGATCGTCATAGCGCTGTCCACTGCATGCAGGGACGGCAAAACCGCAAGCGAGGCGCTTCGAGAGTTCGAAGACAAGACCCGCGCCAACCTCATGAGGCATTATGGCGGTGGCGACGGTGAGCGCGTTCGCGTGCTTGGTAGTTCTTTGGAGCATCCCTATGTCCACGGCTGAGCAGCGTCTTCAGATGGCGAAGAACATCATCGACTTCGAGGCAAGACGTGATGGAAAAGGGCATCTGGCTGTCTATAATCTCCCATCGAATGACGGCGGCGGCCGTTACGAGGTCGCTGGAATTAACGAACGCTACGATGGACCGGCTGTACGTAAGCTCGTCGCGCTGCTCGGCCAGCATCGGTATGACGAGGCCGAGGAATACGCGCAAGAGTACATCGCACAGAACACCGACAGCGCAGCGACGCTGACCAACATCCCGATGATCGAGAGCTATCTTCGCGACTGCGTCTTCAACAGGGGCGGGCGCGGCACGATCAAGATTTTGCAACTAGCACTGCACGTCGGCGTCGACGGCTACATGGGACCAAAGACGAAGGCGGCGATGGCCGAAGCAGAGAAGAACCCGAAGCTGCTGCTCAAGAAGTTGCGCGACGCGCGCGAGGAGTACGAGCGCGACTACGTCGGCTACCGGTCGAACTTCTGGCACGGGCTGGTGAACCGCTGGAACAAGGCCGAAGAGGTCGCGCTCAACTATCCGGATTCCGCGCCGATGACGCTGGCGGCGGCGATCGACTCCTCGAGCGGCGCGCGCGCGATGACGGGGCAAGTCGATCTCGACCAGTATGGCGGCTACACAGGCGTTGCCACTAACTTTTCCAGCGGTGGGCTCGTCGGCCGGCCGCCAGCCAAGGACGAATGAAAATGAGGACGATCCAACGCGGCGACGCTGGCGACGCGGTCAAGGCGTGGCAAACCTTCCTCGGCATCGAGGCCGACGGCATCTTCGGGGAGAAAACGGAAGCGGCGACGAGAGCCTACCAAGAGAAGCACAAATTCAACGTCGATGGCATCGTCGGGATTGAGACGTGGGCATCAACCGGTCTGCAACTGATCGACTCGGAGGGCTGGCCGACGCAGGCGGAGTGCGACGACTTCTACGGCAACCCGCGCGGCCATGGTGGCGGCGCTAGCCACGAATGGGAGACGAAGAACCTCGTGCTCTATCATCCGCCCTGGCGCATGATCGACGAGGACAGCCGCCACCAGATCTCAGGCATCACGGTGCACAAGCGCTGCCTCGACAGCATGGCACGTATCTTCGAGAAGGCCTGGGAGATGTACGGCAAGAGCCAAGCCGAGATCGAGAAGCACAACCTCCATCTATTCTCAGGCTCCTACGTGTTCCGGAACATCCGCGGCAGCTCGCGCCTGTCGATGCACTCCTACGGCTGCGCGATCGACATCGCCGCCGGGCTCAACGAGCTCGGCGAGCCCTACGATCCGAAGCACGGGCTGCCGATCGAGTTCGTCCGCCTCTGGGAGGACGAGGGCTGGACGTGGGGCGGCCGATGGCAGGGACGGCCGGACGCGATGCACTTCCAGGCGGCTTACGTCCACAGCAAGCCAGAGAAGCCGGTGGACCCGAAGACGCCTGTAGCGTAGGAACGGCGCATGGCCCCACGCGATCAGAAGTGGTACGGCTGGCGCCCCGATCTTCCGGACGGGATCCATGATCTTCGCCTAGCGCTGCCGCCGAACCTCTTGCGCCAGCAGCCGCGCAAAGTCTTCACCGCGCCTCACTGCCTGCCGCTCGTGCGCAACCAGGGCGACGAGGGTTCCTGCACCGGGCACGCCGTCTCTTCGCTGGCGATGACGCTTCGAAACGTCGGCGGGCAAAAGCCGACGATCTTGTCGCCGCGCTTCCCCTACTGGAACGGACGCGTCCGCGAAGGCACGACGGCATCCGACGCCGGTTGCGAGATTCGCGACGTGATGTGGGGCGCTGCCAAGTTCGGTTTCGCTGATCTCGCGTCATGCCCGTACACGCCCGGCGACTTCGCAGCCCCGCCGAGCGCAGACGCCTTCACCGAGGCGCTGACCGACGTCCCGTCGCGCTATCAGCGCGTGCGCCGCTCGGTCGCGGACTTCAAAGCGGTCATCGCTGCCGGCGGCATCGTCTTCGGTTTCTCGGTGTTCGAGGACTTCGAGTCCGACCACGTTACCGACACGGGCGATCTCGGGATGCCGAGCGGCGATAACCTCGGAGGCCACGCCGTCTACATGGTTGGCGCTGACGACGACCACCTCAATCCTGAGGGCGACCACGGCGCGACGTTACAAATGAACTCATGGGACATGGACTGGGGTTGCGCGCATCCGCTGTTGCCTGATCGCGGCCGCGGCTTCTTCTGGATGCCGTACAAATACTCGCTGAGCTCGGACCTCTCGGACGACTTCTGGACGATCACGCAGATCACATGACATGGACGTACTTGATCGCCTCGTCGAGTGTCCGCACTGCCGCTGGATCGGTCGCATGGGGGACGCGAAGCTTGGGAAGGTTTTGGGATCGCCGCTGTCGTGCCCTCGATGCGGGGAATCGGAAGGAGTCGGCTACTACACGGTCGACGATGGGCTGACGGCAAAAAAGCAATGATGGAGGTTTTCATGAAAAAGATCATCCCCGCGCTGCTCGCGGCATCGCTGCTCGGCGGCTGCGCGACCATGAACGGGCAAGGCGGCGGGCCGTCGCCGCAAGACGTCGTCAAGGTCGTGCAGCAGATCGCGCAGAACGCTTGCGGGTTCCTGCCGCTCGCTGTGACGGTCAAGGACATCTTCGCGCAAGGGCAATTCCAGTCAGCCGTCGAGGTCGCCAACGCGATATGCGGCGCGGTCCAAAGCACGTCGCCAACGCTCGTGCGCGGCAAGCTTCAGCGACCGATGGTCGGCAACGTCGTCGTGCGCGGCCGCTACGTCGGAAGGTGACGCGATGGCGCTCGACCGGCTCCAACTGCAGTTCTCGACGACGGGCGCCTGGCAGTCCGGGTTGATCCGGCTCGCGACGCGGTCGGAGTTCTCCCACGTCGATATAGTCGTGCCGCCGGGCCTGGCTGGGCTCGATGCGCTGACGCCGAAGCCCTACGGCCTGCTCGGCGCGAGCGACCCGGGCGGCGTGATGATCAGGCCGCCGAACTACCACGCCTTCCTGAAGCGCAAGCGGTTGACGCTGGTCACGGACAAGGCCGAAGCGATCATCCGGCGATGGGCGACGCAGGTCGGCAAGCCGTTCGATGATCAGGCGCTACAACGCACGTTTGACCTCAACTGGGGCGACGAGTGGCGCGACCCCGACAAATGGTACTGCGCTGAAGGCGTTGACTGGGCTCTCCTCGAGGAGGGCTTCTTCGACGGGCGACCCTTCCCAGTTGTCGTGCGCCTCAACCACGTCACGCCCGAGGACATCATCAACCAGCTCGCCGGCGAGTTCGACCCGGCTGAGTTCGCGAAGGAGTACACCGGACCATGAGCCCCATGAGCGAAGACGCGCAACCGAAGGCCGCCGTCGTTCCCATCGACTCGGCATGGTTCTCGAAGGTCAATATCTCCGGCGTGGTGACGCTGATCGCTTCCGTGCTGACGGTCTTCCACATCGCTTTCCCGCCGGAGGCTCAGAACGCGCTGATCGATGCCATCTTCGCGGTCGCGCAGGCGGTCACCATCTTGGGGCCGATCGCGGTCATCGTTTTCCGCACATACTTCACGCACTCGATCACACCACAATCGGCAGAGGGCGCGCCGCAGATGGCGAACTCAGACGCGGCGCCGCAGTTGCGCCGGACCGACTGTGTGGCGAACCTGCTGAGCACACCCACCTGATGGACCCGATCTCTGCCCTTGCGATCGCGTCGCTCGTCGCTCGCCTTCTCGGCGGCGCCGCTGAGACCGCGCGCAACGTGCGTGACATCCGCGACTTCAAGCGCGACATGTGGGGCGAAGTGAAGGGCCACCTCGACTCAGGCGAGATCGAGGACGAGGAGCGCTACACGACGGAATGGGTGCAAGCCGCGCTCAACAAGGTGCAAGACAGCAAGCTCAAGGTCGACGGCGTGCCGGGCGCGCGCACGCGGCTTGAGGTCGTGAAATTCCAGAAGGCAGTCGGCATCCCCGTTGACGGCATCCCAGGCCCGATCACGCTGGCGGCGCTCATCACGGCGGTGAAACAAATCGACGATAAGGCTGTTGCCGAAGTGCATCCGCCGATGGTGGCGGCCGACGACAAGATCTGAGGAGGCGAGAAATGGCTTTGTCCTTCTTCGATCTCATGGACTGGATCGAGACGATCGACGCCAACGTCCGGCTGGTCTACAAGCGACAAGGTCAGATATTGGCGTTGCTCCAACAGGAACAGGAGAAGATCATGGCGAAGATCGACGATGTTGATGCGAAGCTGTCGGAGATGACCGACGCAGAAGACGCAGTGGTCACGCTGCTTGATACGATCCATGCGGAGCTACAGGCCGCAGGTTCGGACCCCACGAAGATCCAAGCGGTGCTCGACAAGATGGATCAGCGCAAAGCCATTCTTGCCGCAGCAGTCGTGCGCAACACGGACGCCGCGCCGACCCCCTGAGCTACTGCGAACCTTTGCGGCAGCATTGGCTTCGTGGTCGGGAGGGCGGGACCTAATTCGGCGCACCACACCTCGGATGGTCCCGCCCTTTTTTTGAAAGCGGAAACATGGACCTCTTCAAGCTCGCCCCCATCGCGTTCCGCCTGATCGGTCAATCCGAAAAGGTCGCGAAGTTGAAAGACCTCGCGATGCCAGTTTATTTGGAATGGAAAAAGGTCGAGCCCGAGCTCAAGCCGCTGCTGTTCGACATCTATGACCGGTGCAAGCGCGCCTTCGTTATCGGCATGCCGCTGGTAAAGGCGATCGAGCTTGCGCTTCCGAAGATGTTGCCGATCCTGCGCGATCTGGCGACAGCCGTGTACCCGCAGATCGTCGCCGAAATGAGCAAGCCAGTAGACGGCGGCTCAACGCTCATGCCGTTCTCGGTGCGCTGGACCCAGGAGCTCTTGAACAAGTTCGGCGCCGATCCTCAGATCCCGGCCGACGGCAAGATGGGGCCGGCGACGCAGGCGGCAATCAAGCAATTCCAGAAGCGCGAGGGGATACCCGCAGACGGGCTGATGGGGCCGGCCACTTACGTCAAACTCTTCCACAAGCTCGATGCCTTACAGTGACGATCAGAAGTGGGGCTACCTCGGCGGCCTGGCTGCGCGGCCCTGGTTGATCGTCCCTGTCGTCGCGTCGCTGCATCTCACCTACGGCATTTGCCTGCTCGCCAATCCCTCCGTCGCGCGGATCACCGCCGTTCATCTCCTCGAGCGCGCGTGCGGTCCCGCATCAGCTTACGTCTTGATCGCGGTCGCGCTCCTCTCCCTTATCCCGATGATCAAGCGCATGCGCGCCGAGACGGTGCATCTATTCCTGTGGCCGCAGCAGACGGTCCTGTTCTTGATGGCGGCGTCCGGCCTTTTGGCGGCATTCACCGGGCTCTACCCCGATGGAACGGCGAGATCGTTCTCGTTCATCTTCGCCGACCAGTGTTACACATGGCTTCTCGCAGCCGGTCATTTGGCCGCCACCATGCGCAACGCGCTTCTGGGAAAGGGCTCAATGGATGGACGTTTTCGCTGAGCTCTGGAAGGCGGCGCAGACGGCTGGGCCTTTCGGCATGGTGTTTACGCTCGCTGCCTTGTGGGCGGTCAACCAAGAGCGCAAGGCGACGCAGAAGAAGTACGACGACCTTGTCGGCAGGTTCATAAGCTTGGCTGGCGACACGCAGTCTACGCTCAAGGACTGGCGTGACGTGCTGATGAAGAGCGCGAACCGAAACTCCGACCCATGACCGAGGAACAGGTCTTAATCGGGCTCTCTACGGCAACATCCCTCGCCGTCGGCTGGCTTATTTTCCGGGTTGCGCGGATGTGGCGATGCGTGCGAGATGAGCCTCTACCTCCGGCCGTGCGTGAGGGGTCGCACGCGGTCGCGAATGAGGCGGCGAACGTGCAGGCCGGGCTGAGAAACCTGAAACGTGCAGACGATCCCTTCGCCGAGCTCGTAAAGCAGATGCGGCAGTCGAGATGGGGTTGACGGTGCACACTCCGGGTTTCATCGGTTTCCCGAACTCTGTCGACCCAGTGGTCTATGAGTTCATCAACCTTTCAATCTCCGCGCTTGCGCTATTCCTCCTGCTGGTCTTCGCGCGGTACATCGTCACGACGGCGCGCAAGCGCCACCAGAGCTGCTTCCGCTTTCTCCACTCCTATGAGGCGAGGGTCGCCGGCAGCTTCGCGCTCATCTGCGCCGGTGAGGCCACACTCCGCGGTTGGACATGGGGCGCGAGACATGCGATCCGCGTCGGCTGGCAAGTCACGTGGATGGGCCTGGCGCCATGGTCATACATACCGATCAGCTTCGCCGGCCTTGAGATTCTCGGCATGGTCTTGCTCGCGCGCACGCTCGCGCCTGGCGTCTTGGCCTGGGAGGTGACGACGATCTTGCTGGTGGGGGCAATGCTGACGACGCTGCTGACATGAGGGAGGGCGATCACATGCGCTTCGAGGCGGCAGCCGTCATCGTGCTGACAGCGGTGGTGATACTGCTGGCGATCTTCTTCGTCGGGATGGCATTCGGCAAAGACGTCGCCGGCAACTGGCAGAACGCGCCGCCGAAGGTGAGAACGTGGCTGAGGGAGCAGATCGTGCCCGGTAGCAATGGCGCCGGCAAGCAGTTGATGTTCTGCTGCAGTGAGGCCGACGGCGAGGAGGTCCAAGAGAAGATCGAGGGCGGCGCGTACTGGATCCAAGGCGGCTCGTTCAAGGAATGGACGAAGGTCCCGGATGGCGCCGTGATCGATGGGCCGAACCCGCACGGCCAGCCCGTTGTGTGGTCGACGGGGAACAATCACGCAATCCGCTGCTACGCGCCCGGAGCGAAGATCTGATGCCGGCGCCGGACCCGAAAGACAAGAAGACCTATCCGACGGCGAACGATGCGGCCGCCGCGATCGTCGCAAGGGCACGGACCTACAAGGTGGGAAAGAGCATCGAGTTCACGGCTGCGGCCGACGCGATCGTGCAAGACATACTCGCGATGCCATGGTCATGGACGCGCGTCGCCGATCGCCTCCCAGCGATGCGTGATCTCGTCATGGTGACGATCCGCAAAGGCGCGACGCAGTGCCCCATGCGGCCCGAGGATCACTACGTCGCGATGGCGGCATGGACGGGGAGCAGTTGGGCCATCTTCGGTGCTGGCGGGATGCTGCGCGAGGACGAGGTGATCACGCATTGGTGCGACCCCAATCTTCCGTACGAGGTCACGCAGGCGGCGAGGGCGGCAGGGGTAGGGTAAAGGTTTCGGCTGGCGGCCTAATCCTGCGTCACCGCCGGATCAGCCCCACCAAATTAAAAGATGGGGTCTCCACAAACCGCCAGCCGAAGGCTCTAGGATTACTACGCCCTTCCCCTCAGGTCGAGGATGCGCTGGTCGACGATCTCGGCCCGGATGCGCGCCTTGTCTTCAGACGTCACTTGGCAGAGGTTCCGGAGTTTGCGCTCGCCGGCGAAGCGCTCCTCGATCGACTGCTCGTCGTTCAAGGTCATGATCCAGGCGCGGACGTGCTCGGTATACTCGGCGAGGGTCTTCGGTGCCGGTCGCTGTGGCTTCTGGGCCACAGCCTGGGCCGTCGACTGCTCAAGGGCTTGCTTCGTCGCCATTTCGCCCCCGGTCTTCGGGGAATCGTCGGTTTCGGTCGGTTTGACCGCCTCGTGGGGCGCGGTGGGAGCGCTCGTGATGCGTTTTGCCGGCTTGCCCTTGCCAGGGCTACCCTTGGCCGCTTTTTTCGCGCCCTTGGGCTTCCCTGCGCGTTTTTCGTCGTCGCCATTGATCGCCTTGGCGGCATGCCCCTCCCGGTAGCCCCCGGCCGGCTCGGCCAGCGGGTCGGCCTCGGCCCGCCCCTTCCGCAGCCGCTCGGCCAGCCCGACGATGTGTCGTACCGGTTCCGCCGCCTGGTCACCCAGATCTCGGACGTGGACGACTTCCCGGGCGTCCTCGGGCATGTCCTCGATGTCGGAGACGCCGAGCAGCACGCCGGCCGCATAGAGGCGCGTCCAGGCTCGGCTCCCGTAGTAGGCCAACTGTCGCTTGGGGTCACTCGCCCACAGCGGCGACTTCTTCGGGTGGATCGTCCGCACTGGCGGCGTCGTATAGGAGCGCGTGAACCGCTGCCCGCCGCGCAGGATGACGCCGGTCACTGTGCAAGTCAGGTCGCCCGGCTCGTCGACCTCGTCGTCGTTCCATTTGTATTCGAGCGGCTCGACGCTGGCGAAGTAGTCGATCAGCGCGCGGATCATCTGGCTCAGGTAGTTCACGGACACCTTGTCGCCGCTCTCGACGAGGTAGGTGTTCTGCGCGACGAGCATCGGGTCAAAGTGGACCCAGCTCTTGGTGACGTGGCTGTAGCGCGTCCATCGCTTCGACAACTGCACGACGCCGAAGCACGCACCGGCGTTGCCGCGCAGCCAATCCGGGATCATGGCGCCGCACATCGACAGCGCCTTCGCCATCTTGAAGTCCTTCGGCTCGGCGCCGAAGTCGGGCCTGGCAGGGATGTTGCCCCCGCCCTCGAATGGAACGACGGCGGCGGTGGTGGAGTTACCGGCCGGTGCGGAGACTTCCTCTTCCTCGATCTCCTTGGCGAAGACCCGATCGAAGTTGCCCTCGATAAGGTCGCGGCGTGTAGGCATCGTCTTCGTTGCTTCAACGTCGGCAGACATTGGCTGCTCCTGGGTTTGAGAATGAAGAAGACCCTCGCCGCGAGTGGTTCTAAGACTTCGGCGAGGGCCTCATTATATCCTGAAAGCTAAACAGAACGAACAGTCAGAGCATCGGTCGTTGGCCTCCTTTCAGTTGGCTGCTTCAGGTGCGTTGCAGCGAGCACGGCCAGCAGGGCCGCGCCCACCAAAAGGCGGATGGCGAGATAGATCGTCACCGATCGGGCTCGCGTTGTAGTGGGCTTCGTCGGTTGCTGGCGATCTGCCACGCCTTATCGATCTGCGCCTTCGTGAGAAGCGGCGAAAGAAATTCGTAAAACATTGTTTTGCGTTCAGAAGGTCTCGCGGCCGCCATGCACGGCGACACGTAGTTGGGGTTGCGGACGAGCCACGCCGCACGATAGCGTTTTTGGCACTCCTTGCAGTGAAGCTGAAAACCCTTAGGCGTTTTCTTCATGACGCGGGCGGCGCCGCATTTTCTGCATGTGGGGTTCAATTGCCTTCTTCTATGCTGGCGTCCCTTACGAAGGCCGACGAACTTCTCTGGAACCATGCCGTCGAGGTCGTCTATCTCGCTCATCGCTGCGCCCTCCTGTCCCTCTCAAGCATCGCGTCGATCTGCGATATCTCGAACTGCGCGTCCTCCATGTACCGCTCGCCAAGCTCCGCGTGCATGAGCCGCGCGCGGAAGCCGCCCGGACCGGGCCAGTGGTTTGCCAAGAGACAACGCGAGATCAGCGCGCGCGCCCGCTGGTTCTGCTGCATGCCGAGCATGATCTGATCTCGTTTGAACTCGACCACGCGGACGCAATAAGGCGGCTTCGACTCGACGAATATCAGATAGAACGTCGCGTCCTTGACGGCGTGCCCCGCGCCGCACGCAACAGCGCCTTCGATCGTGAGCGCGCCCTGCTGATGGTAGGCATACTCGCGGATCGTGCGGAAGATGTCGAGGTCATGGACGCTGCTCGTCGTCTTGAGGTCGGCATAGCTCGCATCGGCGTTCGGCTGCACGTCGGGCCGCGCCTTGCACCACAGCCCCGTCGCCTTGTCGAGCCAGATGAACGAATGCTCGATGTACCCCGTCAACAGTTCTTTGACCTCGACCTCCTCGCTGCCGTCGTCGGGGCGGAAGACGTAGCGCCCGAGCGAATCCGCCATCCCGATAATGTGGTCGGTCTCAGCAGGCGTCAGCACGCCAAGCCCGATGCTCTGCGCATGCTTGCGCCAATCCTGCGAGTCCTTCGTGCGCCACGAGTCGAACTGCAAAGGCCGGATCGCGAAGTGCTGCTTGAAGTCAGCCTCGCCGAGCACGAGGTGATGGGTCGCGCGGCCGACTGTCAGGTGCGCGCGCTCCTCGGGCTCGACGCGTCGCGGATTGCCGCTCCATTCCTGATACATATGGCGCGGCGATCCCTTGTTCTGTTCGAGGACGCGGCGCAGGTTCGACGACGATACGGACGGGCCGACGCATATCGCCTGCGAGTGGTAGACTTCGAGCGGGATGCCGGCATAGATGCCGGGCTTCGAGATCGGCTTGCCGTCCCAGCGAATGATATTCATCTTTGTTTGTTCCTCGGCAGAGGGTTGGAGAAATCGAACCGATTCAGCGAACAATTATAACACTGATCGAGGCGAGTTTGCCGCCACCGCATTTGTCGAAGCGCGCTGACATTTCCTCGATGCCGCGCGCGTCCATGATAGGCGCCAGCACCTTCGCGACGGCGGCGACAATGTAGCCGACGCGGGCACCGCCGATGTGAACGCCGACGGCATTGCTATCGAAGACGTTCTCGGGATGGCGAACGAGCTTCACGGTCGCGTCGTCCGGCGTTTCGTCGATGATCGCTTGTGCGCCTGGAACAAACTTGGCACCAACGATCGGTGATTGAATGCGCTGCTCAGTCATCGTCTCGCTCCCGGACTTTCGGCAGCTTCTCCTTGCCGAGCTGCACCATGAAGTTGAGGGCGCGGGCGATCTGTTCCGCGTCCCACTTGGCATAGCCGCCGATGTCATCGCCTGTGATAGCAACGCGCCGGTAGCTTCCGGGCCGCTCATCATACACGTCGTATTGGATGTCGCCGTTCTCCTCGTCCCTGCGCTCGACGACGTAAGGTGCATCGGGCTGGTACGTCTTCCTCAGAGGCCGAGCCTTGCGCCGGATACCGATGACCTTCGCCGTCATATATCCCTCCCATCTCGTTCCTTCGCGAAGTCAGCACTGTCAACGTCGTCGGTGGCGGTCGTGATGTCGTGAAGGCTCTCGCCGGCGCACAGCGCGACTAGCGTGCAGTCGGCGTAGAAGTCGTCTCGCACGGCCCTCGCGACGCCGACGGGATCTTTGGTCGTACAGTTGAGCATCAGGGACCCGACGACACGCGCATCATCGGGTCCGATCTGGCGGAGGAAGAAGTAGCGATAAGACTGCGCTGGCTGAGTCATGACTTGTCCTGTTCTGCGCGCACGACAAAGAGCACGTTCCTCCTGATCGCGTCGATCTGTTGCCATGTGACCGTCGGGTCGCCAAGGCCCTCGATTATTGCGCTTGAGATCGCGCGCTCGAAATCTAGACGCGATGTGGTCGTTTGCTTTTTTTCTTCCTTGAGGCGGATGACCGCTGAGGCGATACAGAAAAGCAGCCACAAGGCGCCGCAGATGGCGCCGAGCGTAAAGAGTGCCGCCGCTACCCCCCAGACAAGCCAGACACCAATCGTTGTGGTGATGACGCCGACGGCGAAGAAGGTGCCTGCAGCGTCAAGTATATTCTCCCTAAGCTTCTCGCTCTGTGACGCGCTCATAGCACCGCCGCTCCTTCCTTCCGGGTGATCAAGACGCCCGGCAGCGTCGCCTTGTGCTCGGTGGCGTTGGCCCACGCGCGCACGGCCTTGTCGATCGCGTCGCGCCGGATGTACGGCCGCAACACGTCGAGCGGAAGCTTCTCGTAGTCGACGACCTCGACCTCGAACGTGGTCTTCATCGTCACCATGCCGCCCTCGGTGAGGCGCTGGCGCGTCAGTTCGGCCGGCGAGGCCGCGCTGTCGATCTGTGCCATCATCGCAGCTTGCGCCTTCTGCTTCGCCTCAAACTCAAGCTCGCGGCGCTGCTTCTCTGCCTCGGCCCTGGCCGCTGCGGTCTTGGCTCTGTCCGCCTTGCGCTCGGCCTCGCGGGCAGCGGCCGCCGCCTTCTCCGCTTCCTGCCTGGCTTTGCGCTCGGCCGCCTCTCGCTCTTGCCGCGCGCGCTCAAGCTTCTCCTGCTGGTACTCATCGATCCTGACGTTGAGCACCTTCATGCCCTTCGTGAGCCGCTCCGCCATCGTGTTGAAGAACGCGTCGACGGCCTGGCCGCTGCGGAAGTACGGCTCTTTCTCGACCTTGCGCAGGGACTCGACGCGCTGGCAGTGGTCGCGCGCCTCGCGCACCACCTTGGCGTAGAGTTCAAGCGTGCCGTCGTCCTCGACGGACTTGGGCAACTGTCTCGCCGTCTCGAGGATCGCGGCCGTCGTCTCCTCGGTCGCGCCGTAGTCCATGCGTAGCCGGTCGGCTACGATCTCAGCCGCGTTCGGCTGGTTGTCTCCGATGCCTCTATCGTTCATGGTTTCCACTCCCTGATATTGATGCCGAGCGCGGCGGCGCTGGCGGCGATCTTCGCATGGACGTCGGCGAACCTTCCCTTGTCGGCGGCGAGCTCCTCCTCGCACCGACGTATGCCGTGAAGGACCGTCGTGTGGTCTCGGTTGTTGGACAAGCGGCCGATCTCAGGAAGCGACACCGCAGTCAGCTTGCGCATCCAGTAGAAGGCATGCTGTCGAAGCGCGACCTCGCGCTTGAAGCGGCGCGACGTCGTGAACATCTCGAAGGCCTCCTCGGCGCTGCCTGCCTCATGGTCCTCGACCAGCGCGGCGAGCACAATCCAAAGAAGCTTGCGCTTGTGCGGCAGCGGCATCGAGAATGCCTTCGGCGGGTAAGCGGCGATGACCGCCTCGACGACCTTGTCGGCGTCGACAATCAGCTTCGGCTCTGGCGGCGGTGGTGGTAGCGCCTTCGAGCGAGGTCGCGGCGGGTCTAGCCGTCTTCGAACGGCGGCATAGTGAGCGGTCAGAGACGCGTAGGTCCAATCGCATCGGTCGGCAGTCCGGATGCTCGTCATCTTCTCACCTCTTGCTGTTAAACGGTCGCGAAGGCCAGCGCGTCTTGCGCTGCCGCTTCGGCGGCTTCGGGAATCCCATGCCAGCCTTGCGTGTGAACTCGCCCCACTTCTTGTCGATCCTGACAGCCTTCGCCGCGCGCGACGTGTCGGCGCGATCCTTCGCTTTCAGATCAGCGCCGCGCAATCGCATGTCGATATTCCACCACTTGTCAGCGCCGCCCCAGGCGTGGAGTTTGATGTGATCCGGCGTGAACATGCTGACGATAGTTTGTGCCGAACTTTGCTGACGCACATGTGCAGCGCGCAACCATGCGGGCAGTTTGTCGGCGAGCGCTGATGCGAGCAGTTCGATAAGCGGGATATGCTTGCGCGCGCGCCGGCTCATTTTCGGAATCCTTCGCGCTCCATGCTTTGCATGGCTTCGTCGATAAGGACGAGAGCGGCAGCAACGCGATGTTGCTGAGGAAGAGGAAGCTTATGCTTCGCGCGCAATTCACGAAGCACTCTCGATGAAACGATGAGCGCTTGATCCCATAAAAATGTGCTTTGCCGCCTATCGGTTCTAGCAAGGATGTTCTTGCGCTTGTGCCTCATGAGGCGCCCTCCGCTCTTTTCGTCCAAGCGGCGAGCGCCGACGCGAGCAGTTCGATCACCGGGATGTCGCTCGCGCCGACGCTTTGCCATGTTACGCGGCCGTCGCGTTGTCGCCAGTCTCAGGGCGATTGCGGCGGTCGACGTTCTCAAGCTCGCCCCACAGCGGGGCAAGCTCTTTCACGCGGGCATACTTCTGTTGGATGCGTCGTAGCTCTTTGATCGCGTCGGATAGGAGGATCTGATAAAGGTCCCGCGACGCAGCGACGGCGTCCACGTCGCGATATCCTCCACCAGGCTTGCGGTCGATAGACAACGAGACGAGCTGCGGCCCGACCTCGCTGGCGAACGACACGTGTATCCTGATCAACTTCCGCGCCGTCTCAAGCCAGTGCTCTTTCGCCGCTTTGCGAATATCCCACTGGAATTTCCGATGGAGCGCGGACATTTTATTTGCCCGCGCCCACGCGACGACGTCCTGGGGGTTCAGCAACTCTGCATCTCCTTTTATAGCGAGCAGTTCCTTTTGAACGTTGAGGTCCATTAGCTTTTCTCCTTTGCCTGCTTTGCTTTGCTGATCTCGACTCCGTTGAGCATTGCCGCGCTAAGCTGTGCCATGCCTGCTTTGCCGGGATCGGCTCGTCTTAACTCGACGTAACTCCGCTCAACTGAGCCTTGCCACGCCTGCTTTGCTTCGCCGTACTCATCTCCGCTACTCGCCGCTTAGCTGATCAGTGCTTGGCCTGCTTTGCTCGGCTTTGCTATGCCGATCTGGGCTACGCAAGTCTGAGCTATGCTCCGCTCGGCCATGCCTGCTTTGCTACGCGCTGCTCGGCTAGGCTTTGCTTTGCCTGCTTTGCTGGACTGGACTTCGCTTTGCTTCTGCTGTGCTCAACTAGGCTTTGCCTGCTTCGCTCTGCTCGACCACCTACGCTAGACCGAGCTACGGCTAGCGATGCTTCGCCTGCTTTGCTTTGCTTTGCTGGGCGCGACCTATGCAAAGCGTAGACTATGCGTAGCTGAGCTATGCCTGCTTTGCTGACCTACTCGGGTAGAACCTCGAACGTGCCTTTCCCGGTGCCGCCGCTCGTCTTGCTAAGCGGTCGCCCAGCGCCGATGCCAACCTGTTGCCCAGCTCTCGCGAGAAGGTTGACGACGTCAGACGCCTGGAACACGTCGGCGTCCCAGCGGATCGTGATCTTCGCATCCCACTCCTCGAAGATCGCGCGCACCGCAAGGTCGGTCTGGTTCATGCCGATTTTGACGCGGTCAATGTGCATGCGCGGCTCGCCGTTGATCTTGATGAGCGGCTCAAGGTTCTCCGCGTCGAGATCATCGGCGATGATGAAGATACACATCTTCGCTCTGATCATGTCGAACTCGGTCAGTCGGCAGGCGTCAATCATCGCGTTTCGGATCGCCGTCGCCGGGATGCCGTGCCACCCCTCGCGGGCGATGTGCATAGAACCTCGATAGATAGCCTCGAAGTCCTTCGGTGGTTTCGCCTTGCGCGTCTTCGCGCTACTCGATCCCTCTTTTTGCTTCGCCTCCATCTTCTCTTTGTTCGCGGAGCTAAAGCGGTTCTGCAGATAGGGCGCCGTTCCTTTGACCCGCAAGGTCGCAACCGCCATGTTCGGCGGCTTGATGACCACCGAGGTCACAGAGGCTTTCTGGTCTGGTCGCTTCTTCGGAGAGCCAGCGCTAATTGCTACCACGTCGTTCATCGGTTCACTCCTGTTTGGGCCGTTTAAGAAAAAGCGCCCGGCCCCGTTCGCGCTTTGGTTAAATCATTCCCCACAGCCGCTTCGCAGCCTTGATCTCATCGGCGCGCGTCGCATCGTCCTCGGCGAGCCGCATGTAGAAGTCTCGATCTGGTGGCTCGCCGTTGAAGCGCGCGTCACAGCCGAGACCAGCGCCGATGATCGTCTTCGCTGCTGCTCGGTACGCCGGATTACCGACGACGGTCAGACCGCAAACGAAAGTGGGATGATCCGCGCCGACGACCTCGACGAGCGCGGGGCATGGCCCAGGTAGCGCCTGGCGGTGGAAGACGTGTTGCCCGAGTTGGCACAGTGAAGCAACGCAGCACAGCCCGCAGCCGTTACAGGGCTGGCCGTGCTTCGGTTTGCGATCGAGCGCGCCGCGAGGCGCCGCAAAGGTAGGAGACATCGTCGTCGCTCCATCGGCCCGATCCCACATCGGGAGAGTCGCCATGATAACATGACCAAGAGGCGTCGGCCAAAAAGAAAAACGCCCCGCCGAGAGCTCCCAGGGGGAGGTCGGCGAGGCGCCCGTGCAGTGGACGACGAAGAACACCGCACGAAGAAGACTATCAGAACTCGCGCACTTCGTGAACCATTGTCTCGATGGGATGTGAATACGCCCCATCGGGCAATCCATCTTGTGCGAGATTGGCGGCTTCGGTTGTGCTGCCTGCATAAATCGTGCGCTCGACACGTCGTCTCTCGACGCTACGAAAGCCGATAGAGTAGTCCACGATCACGACATACGTTTTCTTCTTCATCACAGTCTCCGCTGCCTTGAACCGCCTTGTTTGCTCCCGTCGTCGTCGCTGACGTCGCGAGTGTCGAACCCAACTGGGAAGCGGAATGTCGGGCTGGTGCACGCCCATAAGTGATACTTGTTTGACGTGTCGGTCAGCCGGCTCTCGGCGGGGTACAGCTCGATCGCTTCGCATTCCTCGCCGACGATCTCGTTCTTGATTTGCTGGAAGTGCCGCCAGTCGCGAGTACAGGGCGCGCCGTCAATACGTCTGATATTGATGTGGACGAAGCCTTCTAGATCGCCATCAAGCGTGCGCACCTGCACCTGATAGAGATCATTCCGAAAATAGCGGCACTTCGCTTCGTACCGCTCCATCGCGGCGATTGCCTCCTCTCGCGTCTGTCCGAAGACGCGCATCTGTACTTGGATGCCACGCTCTGGATGTTGTGCGTTCGGCGGGATATAGGCGGGCTGTAGAGCCCGCCACTTATGTCCGTTGATCCTCTTTGTCAGTGAGTGTGCCACGACTTGCCTCCGTCGTGAGAGTGGATGCCGGCGGTGAGTGCCTGGCGAGACACACCACGTCCCGCCAGTTGTTCGGCGCGCTGGATCGCCATCTTGGCGGCAGCGCTTCCGCTGATCATCAGACGACGATACGCGCACGCATCCGTGACGTCGTCTCGCTCGGTCGCGGTCAGCCCCTCAAAGCTGATCGCGCCGGTGCTCTTGTCGATCTTGATCTTGACGCGCCCGCTGGCGAGTGCGCGATCGAGCGTCTCGACGACCTTGCGGACTTCTTCTTTCCGCTGCGCGATCGTCTGGTTGCGCTTGAAGTACGTCTCGCAAGCCATGTCACTTCTCCGACAAGTCGAGTTGGCGCTGAGAGGTCTTGCGGGGGCGGCGGGCGGCCTCCCGGCCCTGGTCGCCGAGGCTCAACTCCTCCACCACCCTCATGTCGTCAGAGATGTCGATCGCCGCCTTCCGCTGCACGGGCTTGGCGATCTCGCTCTCGGTCTCATCGGTATCAATGAAGGCAACGCGCGCTTCCCTGATCTTGCGGACTGTCGTTCGATCGATCTCGACCGTCGCCTGCTCGCCAGCCGCGATGATCTCGCGCGCGGCCTTGCGAGCGAGTGCTATCGCGTCATAGGCACGCTCTTGGGCACCGGGCGCGAGCATCTGTCCCACGCTCTTCGCCTTGTTCGCCGCTTCGCGGATCACCTTCACGTCGAGGTTCTTCACGCCCTCGCTCATCGTGTCGATGAGGTCGCGCATCTCGCTATTGATCGACTTCACTGCCTCGACGTCATCGGCGGCGATCCTGCCCGCCATGATGTAGACGCTAATGCGGGTAAGGGACGCGCCATTGTTGAACTCCTCGACGCGCTCTCGTGCTGCCTTCATCGCCTCGGCAAGCTCCTCGGCAGCAGATTCGGGACAGAGAAGACCAAACGCACTGTGGACGCATACCTTGCGAATGTCGGTCGTTGCCTCCGATCGCACCTTGCACCCGCGATCCCATTCCTCAGGGTCGGTAGTCGTGCGCACTGTCTCCCAGCGCTCTTTCTCCGAGCCGTCGTCGATCTTATGGTTGCGCTCTATGATCCTCCGGTCGTGGCTCACGTTGCCGCGCATGCTCGTCTTGAGAGAAACGAGAAAGCCGGGGCGGATGGTTGTGGTTTGAAGTGTCATGTTCGTCGTCCTTTTCGTCGTCTGGCCGTTCTGGGCTCATCAGGCAGCGCGTCACGCTGCGAAGACGAGCGCGATTGTGCGCTCGCCGTTTCGCCCTGGCTAGATGTCTAGCGCGCGAATTTTCCTGGGGGCCTGGACTTCGTCTTCAATCGAGCTGGCGCGACGCGCGCCGGACTTCGTTGCCCACTTGCGCAAGCCTTCAATCTTCTCGCTCGCGAGCTTCGACAGCGGCGTGACTGTCGCCGCGGCTGTCAGAACGTCTGTCGTCGTCAATTCACGACCGCCGTCGTTGAACGCGGTGAACATCGCCTCGGGAACGACGCTCGCGATCTCGGCGCCCGTGAAGCCGTCGGTCACTTGCGCGATCTTCATTGCGTCTGCCACGCTGATCTTGCTGTCCGCGCGCCCATTCGCCGCGAGAGCGGATTGCAAGATCGAGACACGTTCAAGCGTGCTCGGGAGGTCGACGAACCAAACTTCGTCCCAGCGACCCTTGCGCATGAGCTCGGGCGGAAGTGCCGAGACGTCGTTGGCTGTCGCCATGACGAACGCGCCGCTCGTGCGCTCTTGCATCCACGAGAGCACGGTGCCGAGTGCATCAGCGCTGACGCCACCGTCAGCCGCCCCTTGCGTCGCGCCCGCGAGCGCTTTTTCGATCTCGTCGATCCAGACGACGCAAAAGCCGAGAGCGTCGATCACCTGCAGAGCACGCCGCAAGCTTGCCTCGCTCTCGCCGACGAACTTGCCCTTTGCTGCATTGAGATCGAGACGAATGAGCGGAACGCCAAAGAATGTCGCGAGCGCTTTCGCGATCATACTCTTGCCGCCGCCAGGAACGCCGACGACCATGCAGCCCTTCGGCATCGCAAGTCCGTACGCTCGCGCTTCTTGCGAGAACGCGCACACTCGCGACTTGAGCCACATCTTCAACTCGCCGAGCCCGCCGACAGCGTCGAGCCCGCCGGGAAGCGGATCATACCAAGACAGAACCTTGTCCTTCGCGATGACGCGCTTCTTCTCGGCATAGACGACAGCGGGCGTCACCGTCTTCGTCTGCACGATCGACTTTGCATAGACCGACTTCGCTTCATCGCCGCTCAGACCGATCGCGGCATCAATCGCCGCGTCGCGCTGCCCATTGAGATCGAGCGAGTAAAGCTCGCAAAGATCGTCAAGCATGTCCGCGATCTCCTGACGATCAGGGAGCGGCCAGTCCATGACGACAGCATGAGCGGCGAGTTCGGGCGGGATGTCACCTGACGCCGCGAGCACGACGATGGCCTGCTGCTGCTCGACTGGCGTCATCGTCTTCGCGAGGTTGCGGAGCTTGCGAGCGGGACCGATGCCGATCGGACCAGTAACCCATGGCGCGAGGTCGCGCATGATCCATAGCCCCTTGCCGGCGATCGATGTCGGCAACATGCGATTGCCGATTTCCTTGAGCGCTTCGTCGATCACCTCGGTGTCGCCTTTCACGATCTCGTTCTTGCCCCAGACGCGGAGCCCGTCGCCGCAGTCCCATGTGTATGTCGGCATCTTGAGCGCGGCAGCGGCTTCAAACAGATAGCCCTCGACGCGCTCTTCCTCTCTCGTGTTGATCCAGATCAGCGGAGTACGCGCTTTGAACATCGCGCGAATGTCAGTAGCGATCGTGGTGCTTTTCGTCGTCGTCATGTTCGTCGTCCTGTTTTTCGAAGTTGGTTTTTTCAGATCAGCTCGAGTCTGTACGCCAGCGTCGCGGTGACGTTGTGGTCAACGTCCCATTGCACGAGCACGCGCTCGCTACGATCGCAAACGCGGAGCACGGTGCCGCACCACTCCGGCGCGAGCAAATAACGCAAGCGAACGCGATCGTCTGTCTTGAATGTTGTCATGGCGATTCTCCATCGGGCTCGACCCCACGTCGAGCGGAAGGGGGGGGTTACAAAGTTAGAGACAGAAGCCGTGAATCACGCCAGGCGATTCCGACTCCACGTCTTTAAGCGTGCCGAACATCTGAACTAAAGCGACAAACTCCTCGGCCTCGGTGTCGTAAGCACCACAGCCCGTGCCAAGCACGCGTCGAAGCTCATCAACTTTGGTGTTGAGAAGCGCCTTCATCAGCAGTTGTCGTTGGGCTTCGTTGATTTCGATTGTATAGGACATGGGTCGCTCCATCGGTTTTGGGTCACCCGACCCCACGTCGGGCGTGACTCGCGAAATATACCCCAAGGGGTTAACGATGTCTCTCTACCTGACGCCGAGATATTTATGCACCTGCACGGACACCCGCCATCCGTTGCGGGTCGCCTCAAATACGCACAATTCCGTGGCTTTTGCGCTTTGACTTAGCGGCTGCAGGTAGATCATCGGCTTCGGATGATTATGGCAAAGCGTGAGGACTTTTGTCCTCAAGGTTTCGATGTCTGCACGCTTGCCGACCGGCATCTTGATTTCGTTCGCGCGACGGACGGCAGCTTGGAGAAGTGCCTTACCTCCCGGCATGTCGACCTTGGGGCTCACGGTGATCCAGCAACCGCCGTCGGCGAGGATCTCGGCGGTGCCTGACGTTTCGATCTGAACCGTGCGCTCGGCGGCTAGGAGCCCCTTGGTCAAAGCGCGCAAGTCGTGCTCGCACGGCTCGCCGCCGGTGATGACCACATGGCGCGCTTCGAATGCCGTCACCTTGGCGACGATCTCGTCCTCAGTGCAGTCGGTCCATGCCGGCGAGTCCTTGGGTTTGTCGAGCATCGCTGACATGGCGACCGCGTGCTGCGCGTCAACGACCCAAGTGTGCTTCGTGTCGCACCACGGACAGCCGACGCCACAACCCTGCAGGCGAACGAAAACCGCTGGCGTCCCCGTCCAAGAGCCCTCACCTTGGACAGTTTGAAAAATCTCGTTGACCGGGATCGTCACAGCTCGACCTCAGCCTCAGCCCAGCAGTCTTTTGTCTCGTAGACCCGAATACGCTTCAACGATGTGCTATCCGGCAATTTGATCTGCTTGGTGAACCAGGCGGCGATTAGTTCGGCGGTGGGGTTCTCGAGACCGGCGATGTCGTTCAACGTGCGATGGTCGATCCGCGCCACGATCGGATCGACGATCGCGTCCATCTCGAAGAAGTCCAAGATGAAGCCGCGGTGATCGGGGATACCTTGGAGCGTCACCTCGATCTCGTAATTGTGGCCGTGTACGCGTCGGCACTTGTGTCCCTCGGGAACGCCAGGGAGCCAGTGCGCGGCCTCGAAACAGTATCGCCTCGTTACGCTTCTCTTCATTTTCATTTGCCATTGACCTCGATGAGCTTGAGAAACTCGGCACGCGCTGCCGCGTTGTCGCGCAACAGCCCGCGCATCACTGACGTGGTTGCCATGCTACCAGTCTCGCGCACGCCGCGCCACGTCATGCATGAGTGACTCGCGCGAACAACAACGCCGAGCGCTTTCGGTGTTATGGCGTGCTCGATCTCGTCGGCTAGTTGGATCGTGGCCTCCTCTTGGATTTGAGGACGCGACATGACCCAAGTCGTCAGCCTTGCAAACTTCGACAGACCGATGATGCGTCCCGAAGGGATCACGCCGATGACGGCTGTTCCAACGATCGGACAGAAGTGGTGCGCGCAGGTTGAGCGAACGCTGACCGGACCCACGACCACCATCTCATCAAGCCCGTTGACGTTCGGAAAGTCGGTAGTGCGCGGCCGCTCCTGAAAGCGCCCAGCAAAGACCTCATCGACATACATGCGCGCCATCCGCGCTGGCGTGCCCTCGGTGTTGTGGTCGTGCCGGTAATCGATCCCAAGCGCTTCGAGTATCCCGGCGCAATGGGCCTCCACCTGGGACCGCACCAGATCGAGATCGCCGGCCTGCAACAGGTCGGAGACGTTACCGTTGCAATGCCGCCCCTTTGCGCGGTCTAGAAGTGTCGTTTTGTCGGGGTTGAGCAAAAATATTCTCCTTTTTGCGAATCTTCGGTCTAGGCAGACTATCGGATTTCGGAGGCTTTGCGCCATTCCCGGCGTATTATTCAGGTCATGCCCGACGTGGGGTCGGGTACCGATGGAGATGAAAATGACACCTGCAAAAACCACCGCGTTCTTCTTCGACGCGATCACCTACACCGGCGCAGACATCCAGCAAGTCGTGCGCGAGCAGATCACTATCGGCGAGTACGGCCTCGCCGATGCATTGCGGACGGCGGTCATGTACCTGCCGCCTGCCATGTCGGCGAACGAGTTCGTGGCTGGCGCTTGCGCTTGCGGCGTGAACTCGGGCACCGCGCGCAATCGCTACCACGAGGTTCGCCGCTGGCAGTGCGAGATGGGGGAGGTGTGAATGCAAACCAACACCATCAAAGTCAACGGCAAATCGGTTCGGGTCGGCAGGGATGCAGCCGAGGAAACGAAGATGACCCACACAGTCCGATGGCAATCAGACCGAGAGCAGGAATTCACCGAGACTCACTCATCCGAGGCCGACGCCATGCGCGCCTTCAATGCTCCCCTTCGATATCGGTCCTCGACGGTTCAGGTCGAGCGCGACGGGGCCGTCATCGCCACCCGCCAATCCTCCAATTGAGGCCCGTATCATGAAGCCAGTGAAAAACATCTATCCGCCACCGCCACCGGATGAATACATTCTGCAAGACGCAAGGCACGCATGCCTGAGCAGGCACCCCAACACGCAGGGGGCAAGACTGGCTGCCCTGTTCCACGTCAAGAACGGGCAACAGATCGTCTGGGAGGATCGCGGGCTGCCCGTCGAGGTCGCCGCGTGGATCGGCGTGGTGGACGGCCGAGATCAATTCGTCATCATTCGCCAATAAAGGCCGCCAAAATGAACACGATCAAGGTCAACGGGAAGTCGGTAAAAATCGGCAAGAATTCCGCCGAGACGCAGCGCAATATCGTCGCTGCACAAGATCCTGCCGCCACCAAGTTCGCAAATGACGCATGGGCGCGGTTCCTCGCCAAGGTCGAGGCGGCCAAGGCCGCCCGGCGGACGAAGTGAAACGGGCTGCGCGCCCGTTCGCGCGGGATGACCTCCGCGCGCTGATGATCAGGTCCCAACATGAGAATGCCAAAATGACCCAGCTCGAAAACCACCACACCGACGTGCAAGTGCGCCCGCTCGTTGTCGCGACCCCGAAGACCGGCAAAACGCCTCCGAAGGGCAAGCTGCCCGTTCCGCCACCGAAGCCCGCGCAGCAGGCAGCCAGCGCAGCCGGTCCGGCGGGAGGTAACGGTGCCACCAGCGACGATGGCCTGGACATCCCCGCGAGCCTGCTCGTGAAGAACCGCGTCCCCGCAAGCCCCGAGGCGCTAGCAAAGCACAAGG
>Ga0105248_10000341_pt1 | contig 54703 bp, 50 predicted proteins | sample KBSS34metaG_FD_81524 | JGI IMG/M metagenome (GOLD analysis project Ga0105248, IMG submission 81524) | Switchgrass rhizosphere microbial communities from Kellogg Biological Station, Michigan, USA - KBS S3-4 metaG | ecosystem: Host-associated > Plants > Roots > Rhizosphere > Soil | place... | reverse complement strand
CAACAAGCTGGATCTGACGGCGGAGGAATCTGCTGCCGTTCTTGATGCACACCGCGGGTTCTACCTTTACTTCAAGGAACTCATCGAGAAGCGACGCGACAGCCTGAGCGACGATCTTGCTGATTGAAGCCGGGCACGAAACGACCGCCAATCTGGTCTGCAACGGCATGTACACGCTGCTGAAGCACCCCGAACAATATGAGCTCTTGAGAGAGGATCCGGATCTTGCTCCTGCTGCCGTGGAGGAGATGCTTCGCTACGCGAGCCCCGCACATCGCTCCCTGCTTCGCGTCGCGCTCGATGACGTAGCGATGAGCAACGGCTTTGTTCCGAAGGGGTGTCCAATCCTGATGCAGCTCAATGCCGCAAATCGCGATCCGGCCATTTTCGAGGAGCCGGAGTCGTTCGACATCCGGCGCAAGGCCAATCGACACATCGCGTTTGCCGCGGGGCCTCACTTCTGTCTCGGCAACCAATTGGCGCGGATGGAGGCGGAAAGCATCTTCCGGGCGATCGCCACCAGATTGCCCCGTCTCGAGTTGGTAGAAGAGCCGAAATTCAGGCGCACCAATGTCCGCGCACTGGAATCGTTGGTCGTGCGGAAAGCCTGAGAAACTTGTAGCCGCCTTCCGCCGGCGTCGCCGTTTCGGGAGCCGGCGGGCGATAGCTCAGCGGGCTGTGCTGCCGGCCAGTATTGTAATGCCGTCGCCAAGCTTCGATCAGGTTGCGAGATTCGGCCAGGGTGTAGAAGATCTCGCCGTTCAAGAGCTCATCGTGCATTGAGCCGTTGAGGGACGCGCAGCGGCCGTTCTCCCACGGGCTGCCCGGCATGATGTAGAGCGTCTTCACGCCGATCTGGGCAACCATTGTTGCACGGCGGTAGCGAAAAACTCGGGGCCATCCTCGGATCTGACAACCATCATCCCACCGATGTGATCGACAAAGCGAACTCGGCGCGCAGGGTTCCGTAGGTTCCCCGTGCCGCCGCCTGCAGGATCAGCTTGTCGAGCCTCAGGTCCGACACCGCCTGCCGAAGCCGAGCGTTCTGCCGCTCAAGTGTCCTTCCACCGCCTCGGGATCGCGACAGCCTGCCGGCGGACCGGTCGATCGACGTCCGCTTCCGCGAATACATGACAGACCAGATGGGCACTGAGGAACGCATCTATGAGATGGCGGATCTCGACATGACCGACGAGGCGCGGCCCTCCCTGCAGGCCTACCTCGACAGTCATTCACGCGATCGCCACGGGCAGCTCGAATATGATCTTAAGTCCGATTTCGGACTCGAACCGGACGATCTTCGCAAGCGTTTTGCCTTCTACATGGACCGGTTTGGCATCACCGCCGACCTCAAGTGAAAGGCCGACAACATGGGTGAGGTTCTGGCTGGGAGAGTTGCCCTCGTGACCGGTGCAGGCCGGCATCGACAAACGATGCCTGAAAATCGAAAGCCGGTTTGTAAGCCGGCAGCAGCTTTCCGACATGATCTGGGAACGTACCGTATCCAAGGTGGCGCCCGAGCTCGGTATCTCCGACGCGGCGCTGCGCAAGCAATGCGTGAAGCACGTCATCCCCTTGCGGCTCCGGGCCACAATCTCGGCGCCCTTTTATCTGCGGTCCGGGCTGTTGCTGCGCGATCCGGCCGCCCCATCGTTGCGGTGGCGACAACGCAAAGGGCCATCAAGCCGAGCAGAATCTCGATCATGAGATCATAGGAGCCGGCGCGATCGTGCAGCCACCCCGACGCAATCGGCGCTATCGTGCCGGCGACCGCTCCGCCCGAGGTTACGGCGCCGAGCAGCACGCCTAAATGGCGCAGCCCGAAGTAGCGGGCGACCAAATAGAACAGGACGTCGTTCTCCGCACCCACGGTCGCTCCGAAACAGGCGACCGAAATCCCCAATAGCACCGTCCCCGGCGTGGGGGTCAGTAGTATGAAGCCGCCGATGACGGGGAGCACGAACACGGCGCACCCGACAAGGAGAGTGGGCAATCGGTCGAGGAGGACGCCTGTGGCGAGGCGGGAAACCAATCCGCAAACGCCCATTATTGCGGCAATCGTCGCCGCTTTCGACGGAGTCACTCCCTTTTCGGTCAACAGAGCGATCAGATTCGGCGACAGCGCCATCGTATAGACGATGAACGCGAACATGCAAAAGGCGATACGCCAGAACGCGCTGGTCCGCAGTGCTTCTCGCAGTGACAGGCCGGGCCATTCGCCGAAATCGCGGCCGTGTGCGTGCCCCTGAGGGCCCCTTGCTTCGCCACGGTCCTGGCGAAAGAACAGGAAGGCCATCGGGAAGGCCGCGATGAACCATATCAGGCCAACGCCTGCAAAGCCCAGCCGCCACCCGAACGAGTTGATGAGGCTAGTGGCGACAATCGGCACGAACGTAGCTGTCACTGCGGATCCGTTGAGCACGGCGGCGATTGCGAGGCCGCGCGATTTTTCGAAGCGGGCAGTTACGAGGCTCGTCCACACGACACCCTGCACACCCGCGATGCCGCACGAAATATAGAGCCATGTCGCGATCCATTCCACAAGTCCGCCCGTGGCGAGCCCGAGCGATGCCACCCCGCTGCACACGATGACGATGCCTACGAGCCCCACCCGCCGCGCTCCGAAGCGATCGACGCACGCGCCGCCGGCCATGTAGATCAGGATGCCGAGCGCGCTGGCAAAGGTGAGACCCGACATTGCCTCCGCCCGCGACCAATTGAACGATCGTTCGAGCGGCTGGACGAATGCAGCGATCCCGATGGCGTGGAGGTTGATGACTGAATAGCCCATCGTTCCGCCGAGAACGAGGCGCCAATTTCGTGCCCATTCCAGCCTTGCGCTCGAGTTCTCGATCATCGAATCAACTCGTTGCGCCTTTTGCGGTCGTGCGATGCCGTGCGGCCATGCGAAACCCTCTGTCACGACATCAGCGAGGCCACGGGGGCACCCGGGTCGTCTTGACAGGCTAGCACTGCCACCTCGCCGCGAGCCTAGTCTCGCCGGACTAAAGGGATTGCGCGTACCGGGTTAAGAACGCCCGCTTGGCGGTCCCTGCCGGCCTCTCCCTGGTGAGAAGCGCGATGCGAGTTTTCGGCAATCGTCGGCGTGCGTGGAGTCGGCCGCCGCAGCCTGGGGCACGCGAAGGGCCAGGATAGTTTCGGTCAGACCCGGCGGCTTCTCGACTGCGATGATCCACGAAGAGCGTGCGAAGGGCCCGCCGGTCGTTGCCGCAGTCGGTGCGATGCCGGTTGGCAGGATCGGCCGACGGGAGGAGATCGCGGACCTCATGGAATGGTTGGCGAGCCTCACCGCAGGCTTCTTTAGCGGCACGCACATCCTGATGGTCGGCGGTATGGTCGCGGCATCGCGCAGGTCGCAGATGCGGACGGAAGGCCCCCAGAACGCCTCGCACCAGACGCCGCCGCGCTACTGAGTTGCAAGTGCCGGATGGCTCGACGGTTCATCCGATTGGACGATGCGCGGTGCGATCCTCGAACGAAAACCTGATCCGGCAAGGAGCACCGGTTCTTACCCGTGAGACCAGCATTGCTTGCGGACACAGACAAGGAGGATCCGATATGCCCCAGCCGGCAAAGGCAGCGATCGTGACCGGAGCAGGGACGGGCATCGGACTAGCGACCGTCGACCTTCTGGTCGAGAACGGGGTGCGTGTAGTCGTGGTCGGACGCAGCCGTGAACCGCTGCAGGCCGTTCTGGAAAAGCATGGCAGTGATGCGATTGCCGTCCACGCCGCCGATGTGACCGCCACGGACACACCGAAAGCCAGTGTCGATCTGGCAATCGAGCGCTTCGGATCGTTGGATTATCTTGTCAACAACGCCGGCAAGGGCAAGCCTTTCCCAGTCCACGAGACCACGGACGAGATCCTCGACGACTATATCGACGTTCTGCTGAAAGCGCCATTCCGCTACAGCCGCGAAGTGCTCGCGCACATGAAACCGGGTTCCGCGATCGTTCATGTCGCTTCTTCCTACGCGCTGGTGGGAGGCCTGCGCGGGGGTGCCTATTCGGCCGCCAAGGCTGGTTTGATCGGTCTCAGCGGCCATATGGCGGCGCAATATGGCGCCCAGGGTATCCGCTCGAACGTCGTCGCGCCCGGTGTCGTCGATACGCCGATGACGGCATATAATTGGGAAAATGAGCGCTTTCGTCGGATGAATTTCGAAATGACGCCGATGAATCGCACCTGCACTGCGGAAGATGTTGCCAACGCGATCTGGTATCTCCTGTCCGACCGTGGCGGGTTCGTAAACGGCCATGTGCTGGCCGTCGATGGGGGCTGGACGAGTTGCCGCTACGTTGCCGAAGAAGCGCTGACGGCAAAGCGGGTGCCTGCGTGAGCGGTCGTAATGCCGCCGGTCGGCGGGAGATCGACGGATGGTCGATCCGATGGAATGCTGAGCTGGCCGCGGAATGGCGCGCATCGGGCTTTTGGCTCGACCGTACAATCGGCGATTATGCGGAAGAACTCGCTGCCAGGGAGCCCGATCGGCTGCTGATCGTCGACGGGGATGTTGAACTCCGCGCCGGCAAGCTCTGGGATGATGCACGCCGGTTGGCCGACGCACTCAGATGCCGCGGGATAGGCGCGGGCGACGTGGTGTCGTTCATGCTGCCAAACTGGCACGAGGCCTGTGTCGTTTACCTCGCGGCTTCGCTGCTTGGCGCGGTTTGTCATCCGCTTGTGACAAACTACCGTAACGCCGAGCTCTCCTTCATGCTCCGCGACTGCAAGAGCAAGATCATCTTCATACCCGCGACCTATCGCAACCATGATTACATAAGGATGCTTCGCGAGGTGTGCGCCGAACTTGACGCGCCGCCGGAGGTCTGCGTGCTGCGCGGCGGTGCCGGTGGATTTCTCACGTACGAGGTGCTGATTGCGCAAGGGCGGCCGAACGTCGATTTCAGCCGGATCGATCCTGATGCGGTGCGGATGATCCTTTACACTTCGGGCACGACAGGGCGCCCGAAGGGCGTGCTTCACACGCACAATTCCATTAACGCCGATATCGTCCAGCTCCAGCGGGAGTGGAACCGAGGAAGCGACGCCCGCTATCTCGTGGCTTCGCCCGTCAGCCATATTGGCGGTTCGCTCTACACATTCGAGATGCCGCTGATCTATGGCACCAGCGCAGTGCTGATGGACCCGTGGGACCCGGATCGCGCTGTCGAGCTCATCGAGCGTTGGCAGTGCACGCACATGGCAGGCGCGACGCCGTTCCTCGATCTGCTGCTCAAGTCGGCGCGCAAGGCGATGACGCGGTTGCCGAGCCTGCGAATATTCATCTGCGGAGGGGCGTCAGTGCCGCCGGCACTGATCCGGGAGGCCACCGAGTGGTTCGAGAACTGCATCGCCACCCGCGTTTATGGATCGACCGAAGTGCCGACGATTACGGTCGGTTCGCTCGCGCCGGGTGACATCGATCACGCCGCCGGGACGGACGGCAGGATCGGCTTCGCAAAAGTCCGAATCAAGTCGCCTGACCATCGTGGCGAGGGCGAGATCTACGCACTCGGTCCGCAGATCATGGCGGGCTTTTTCGACATCAACGACGAGCTTTCCGCGTTCGACGAGGACGGCTTCTACAAGATGGGGGACCTGGGCCGGCTCGTAGGTGACGACTACATCGTAGTAACCGGCCGAACGAAGGATATCATCATCCGCAATGGCGAGAATATCAGTCCCAAGGAGGTGGAGGATATTCTCATCAATCATCCGCACATTCAGGAAATTGCCGTTGTCGGCCTGCCGAGTCCCAGGACGGGCGAACTCGCTTGCGCGTTCATTGTGACGGACGACGGTCGCGATGTGCCGGTATCTGATCTGGCGGCGTTGCTCGCAGATCACGGCGTCGCCAAGTTCAAATGTCCCGAGCGTGTGGTCATTCGTGCCGGATTGCCGCGCAACGCAACGGGAAAAGTCCTCAAGCATGTCCTTCAGAAAGAATACGCGGGCGAGCTGCAAGAGAAAGCATTATGAAGAGCTACAGCATCGCGGTGATCGCCGGCGACGGAATTGGCAGGGAAGTCATGCCCGAAGGAATGCGCGTCCTCGATGCCGCAGCGCGCCGTTGTGGATTTGGAATCAACTGGAGAGCCTTCGATTGGAGCTGCGAGACCTATCGCGCGACCGGCTCAATGATGCCGAACGACGGGATCGATCAGCTGTCACAACATGATTCTATTTATCTCGGCGCTGTCGGGTTTCCTGGAGTACCGGATCATATCTCCTTGTGGGGACTGCTGATCCCTATTCGCCGCGAATTCGACCAATACGTAAATCTTCGTCCGGTACGGCTTCTGCCGGGAATTCGATCTCCTCTCGCTGGAAAGGAAGCGGGAGACGTCGATTTCTGGGTCGTCCGGGAAAACACCGAGGGCGAATACTCGCAAATTGGCGGCCGGTTCGGGACCGGAGAGGAAGAAATCGTCCTTCAGACGGCTGTGTTCACTCGCAAGGGCACAGACCGCATCCTGCGCTACGCCTTCGATCTCGCCCGCAAGATCGGCCGGCCGCATGTCTCGTCGGCAACGAAGTCCAACGGTCTGTTCTACTCGATGCCCTATTGGGACGAACGCTTCGCCGCCATCGCCGCCGAATATCCCGATGTCGTGACGGACAGCCACCACATCGACATCATGACGGCCCGCTTCGTTATGAAGCCTGAACAATTCGATATCGTGGTCGGCTCCAATCTGTTCGGCGACATCCTCTCTGATTTAGGCCCAGGCTGTACTGGCACGATTGCCGTCGCGCCTTCGGCCAATCTCAATCCCGAACGACGTTATCCCTCGATGTTCGAACCTGTGCACGGATCCGCGCCGGACATCGCCGGGCGCGGCATTGCCGATCCGATCGGGCAGATCTGGGCCGGTGCGATGATGCTCGATCATCTCGGCGAAGCGGAAGCGGCGGCCCTTGTCATCAATGCCATCGAACAGGTGCTCGCGATCGGCACGCACCTCACGCCGGACCTCGGCGGCTCGGCCAATACGCAGTCCATGGGCCTGGCGATAGCCGATCGAATTGGCGTTGGTTGAGCCCGGCCGCTCGTCCGAACGGGGTATGCTTCGGTGTGGAAGGCACGGTTAGGCTCGACCCCAAGATCAAGAGTGCCAATTTCCAGGAGTATGCAGGTGGCCACCGCAAACGCAGCCGTGAATGGTTCAACCGTGGAAATCCCGACCACTGAAGAACTGGTCAGCCGGACGCGGGAACTCATACCACTTCTGCGCGAGCGCGCGGCCGAGGATGAGCGTAATCGCAAGGTCAATTCCGACACGGTCCGCCGCATGAACGAGGCAGGACTGTTTCGCGTTCTGCAGCCCAGGCGCTGGGGCGGGTACGAGCTCGGGCAGCGCGCGTTCGCCGACGTTCAGATGGCGCTCGGAGAGGGGGACATGTCGGTGGCCTGGATTTACGGGGTCATCGCCTTGCACAGCATGCATATCGGCCTGATGGATGACCAGGCTGCCCAGGACGTCTGGGGCCAGGATTCATCGGTGTTGATCGCCTCGCCCTATATGCCGGGGGGTAAGGCCACGCCGGTCGACGGCGGGTACGAACTGAGCGGCCGCTGGTCCTATTCCAGCGGTTCGGAGCATTGCGATTGGACGTTCCTCGGCGGGTTCATCAACGGCGATCCCAATGAGTACAGATCGTTCCTGCTACCTCGGAAGGACGCCAAGATCGTCGACACTTGGTACACGACGGGCCTGGCTGCGACCGGGAGTCACGATGTCGTCGTCGACAAGGCTTTTGTGCCTGAGCATCGCACGCATAAGTTCATCGACGGCTTCTACGGTACGAGCCCGGGCCGCAAGTGGAACGATGGAACGCTTTACCGCATGCCCTTCATGCTGGTGTTCATGCGTGGAATCACAAGCGGTCAGATCGGCGCATTGCAGCACATGACCGATCTGTTCCGCGAATATGCTCGCGACAAGGTATTCATGGGCAGCAAGACATCGAAGGATCCTGACGCCCAGCTTGCAGTGGCCTCGGCTTTGGCGGGCATCGACGAAATGAAAAAGTCCATGTTCGCGAATTTTGATATCATGCTCGAATATGCCGAGCGCGACGAAATGCCTCCGATTGAAATTCGCCACATGATGCGCTTTCAAAGCGCAACTGTGGCGGAGCGCTGCGTCAAGCTCGCGGAGCAGATGCTCACCGTGTCCGGCGGCGGCGGTGTCTTCGACAAGTCGAATATGGGGCGCATCTATCGCGATATGTTGACTGGTCGCCAGCATGCGGCGGCGCAGTATCGCATCTACGGTCGCACCTTTGGCGATTTGCTGCTCGGCGGCGAGCCATTCGACATGTTGTTGTAACGCGCCCCCGATCTGCGCTGCGCGACTGCGTGACCGAGTGGCTGAAGGGCACGAGACCCCCTCGGATCGTGGCAAGCTTCCCGCGACGCTCTTGGAGATCAACAGTGGACAGGCTGAGGATTGCAGTCATCGGCACCAACATCGGCTGCACTCTGCATATCCGCGCGCTGCGCGCAGCGGGGTTTGAGGTCACCGCACTCGTCGGTCGGGACCCCGAGAAGACCGCCTATCGGGCAAGCCATTTCAGCATTCCCAATGCTTGGACCTCCTTCGACCGGGCCCTCGATAGTGAGATCGACGCAGTCGTGATCGCGACGCCGCCGAAGACCCATCATGATTTCTCGATGCGCGCGATCCGGGCAGGCAAACACCTGATCTGCGAGAAGGCGATGGCGCTTGATGTCGGTCACGCCCGAGAAATGCGCGATGCAGCGCGTGAGGCCGGGCTGGCTAACATGATAAGCCACGAGTTTCGTTGGTTCGCGCAGAACGCGCTCGCACGGCGCGTCGTGCACCAGGGAGGGATCGGCGCGCCTATTCAGGTGAGCGCTCAATTCGATCATACGCTTTGTGCGCCAAAAATGATCGACACGCCCACTTGGTGGCTTCGGTCGGACGAAGGTGGCGGATGGCTGCGCAACTACAATTCGCATGGCATCGATCTCGTGCGCTACATCGTCGGTGAGTTCGCCGCGGTAGCCGGGACCGTGCATCCGGGTGGCGACCGGGGCATGACCGCCGATGACAGCTACGCCTTTGCCTTTTTGACGGCCAATGGCGCGCAGGGCGTGATGGCTGGCACCTGCCGAGCGTGGGATGCCTTCGCCTCGACGCGCATTATCGGTGCCGACGCGGGCATTTCGATCGGCTTCAACGACGTTATCCTGACCGACGCCGAAGGGTCGCGCGCGGTTGAGATGCCGGCGGATCTCGTCGCGGAACTTCGCGGTGGCGGGCCCGAAATATATGCGCCCGAGGAGAAGCTCCCGCAGATGGAGGATACCAACTACGTTCAGACGCATTCGAGCGATTATGGCTTTCCGGAAATGGTCGGCCTGACCGCTGCTTTCGCTTCCTGGATGCGAAACCCGCACTATCGTAATCCGGCGATTGCAACCTTCGACGACGGCTTCGCGCATGTTCGCGTCATCGACGCAGTGGAGCGTTCCCGCAGCGAAGGACGCTGGATCGATCTGGTTTGAAGCCGACCCGTGTTGCTCGACCAACTTCGCATTGCGGCCGCGGGGCGCACCACGAGCTTCGAGAGCCGCATCCGCGAGGTGGTGGCGGCTTATCTCGGCAGCTATAAATCCAACGACATCGACCGTCGTGTCGCGTTGTTCGCCGTGGACGGCACATTCGAGGATCCCGTCGGCTCGGAGCCGATGCGTGGGCACGACGCCATCCGCGCCTTCTGGGAGGCGGGAGCGACAGCGTTCAGGATCGAGATGACCCTCGGCAAGCTCTACGTCAGTGGACGCGAGGCGGCATTCGATGCCACCGCAACGCTTCATGATAGGGCGGGAGACGTAGCGCGCATTCACGTCATTGAGACGCTGTGCCTGAGTAACGACGGCCGCATCGCGTCACTACGCGCTTACTGGGATATCGGCTCACTTGGCTGACGCGGTTGGCGTCCCTTCGGACGATTTGGCCGGAACGGTCGGACATCTAGAGCGACCGGCAGACACGAACGGGAGCACGTCATGAAAATCATCGAGCTCGGTTATCTGCTGGTGGGCGCGCCAGACACTTCCCAATGGCGGGCGTTCGGGGAGAACGTGTTGGGAACCATGATGATCGATGGCCCCGAAGGCGCTCTTTACGCGAAAATTGATGAACGCAAGTTTCGAATCGCGATTCTTCCGGGGCACGAGGATGGCCTAATGGCGAGCGGTTGGCTGGTCCGGGACCAAGACGAGTTCCGGGTCGCCAGGTCCGAGCTTGAAGCCGCACGAGTGAAGATCACCGATGGCGACGGGACGGGCGCCGCGCTGCGCCAGGTGCAGGACTATTTCGCCTTTGAGGATCCGGCAGGTCACCGCCATGAGATCGGCTGGGGGCCAATCAGCGACTTTGCGCCATTCGCCTCCCCGGTGGGGGTGAGCCGTTTCGTAACCGAGAATCTCGGCCTCGGGCATATCGTGCTTGCTGCCTCCGAAGCCTTCGATGCGGAATATGATTTCTGGACGAAAACCTGTTGTTTCGAACTGTCGGACATCCTCAAACTGGCGATGCCGCAGGGTATTGCCCGCGTCAGCTTCCTGCATTGCGGCAATCCGCGTCAGCACAGCCTCGCCCTCGGGGAAATTCCCTTCCCGGGCGGATGTCTCCACGTCATGCTCGAGGTCGGCGATATCGTTGATGTCGGTCGCGCGCTGGATCGCGTCGAGCAGCACGGCGCCAAGCTGTTCGCGACGCTGGGCCAGCATGTGAACGACGATATGGTATCGTTCTACGTCATGACGCCCGGCGGCTTTCCGCTGGAATATGGCTGCGGCGGGAAGCAGATGGATTGGACCCGGCACGTCGCCTTCGAGACTACCAGAGGTGATATCTGGGGGCATAAGTACCAGTTCTAAAGCTGGGCAGGACCGCTCAGAGGGCGAGGCGTCCGGTGGCTGCGGGGGCGATCATTGCCGCATGTTCGATCGGCATTGCGGCGGCAGGCCGGCACGTTCGTCGCCACGATGTGCTCGCGAGCGCCGCCGGGACAAATTTGTGTAGCCCGACGTCGCGACCTCGAGGGGTGCGTTCAGCCGGGCCGATCCGGATCAACCTCCTGCCAGAGAACGGGCCGCCCGTCGCCCGGACCATACGCAGTCCGCAAGCGACAGGCCGCTTACATAATTGTTCGCGGGGATGCCCAAGGCGGAACGCCCGGCAGCATAAAGTGCCGGGATCGCTTTGCCCCGCGCATTGATCACGCCTCCCGTCTCGTCGTCAACCATCAGGCCGCCGGTCGTGAGCGCCGTGATCGGGCTTACGGGCATTTCATGAGCGAGATTGACTGCATAGTACGGCCCCGGGCCGAACGCCTGCCGGCAGGCATCGCTCTTGCCCAGCGGATCGGGGCTACCCGTGCGCGCAGCGGTGCTGTAATCTTGAAGTGCAGCCGACATGCGTTCGGGCGAGACGCCGAGTTCCTTCGCGAGCCCCTCGACCGTATCGGCCTTCTTCGCACTGCGCTGTGCCTGCTTGACAGGGAATTGCTGGAACGGGAACAGCTTGCCGGAATTCACCTCTTCCAGCGCCGCGTCCCAGATTGCCTGATCCAGCACCAACCACGCACGCCCATCGGACACCTCGTAAATGGCGCGTGAAAGATGGGCGCCATATTGCTCCTCGTTGGTGATGCGACCACCGTTGGAGCCGATGATCACGCCTTTGGTCCAATGGTAGGGCGGGTTTATGAATCGCCACGCCGAGATCTTGTCGAGATGCGCCGCGACACCGCCGGCCGACACGCCGAGGCGAATGCCGGCTCCATCGTCGCCAAAAGATCCGATCGGCAAGGTTTTCAAATAGCGTGGGGCATAGGCTTTCATCATTTCGGTGTTACGCACGAAGCCGCCCGCAGCAATAATCACGCCACGCTGCGCTCGAAAAGTGAGCAGCCGGCCGCCCCAATGCTCCGCGGCGCGGAAGAGTTTGGAGAAGGGCCGATCCATGCCGAGGATCTGCAAGGTGAGCTTGTTGGCGAGCTTCTCAGCCTGCTTGTGAAGCGCAGCAGATGGGCCCGAGAGCACGCTCGCTTGCACGCCGACGACCCTTTCCCCATCCATTACGAGCCGGTTGACGCGCGCCTGCCGAACGATCGTGATGTTCGGGTGCGTGCTCGCTGCCCCCTTCACGGCCGCCATCAGATACCAGCCATTGTCGGCACCCTCGGAGAAGCCGCCATGTGGTTTCTTGCCAACGAGCTTCGGCGCATTGCGAATGAGGGCCGGATTCTTGGTGCGATGCCCGCGTTCGGCGGGAGGATGATCGCCGCGATAGGCGGGGACCGTGCCGTTGTCCGAATAATAGAGATAGAATTCAGCGCTCGGGTGCGAGGTCTTCGTCGGCGCGCGCGGTCCGGAGAACTGGACGCCACAGTTCTCCAGGAATCCGAGTGTCTCGACGCTGTCCTCCGCAAACCGGTTCACCACCTGGTCGGATAGCAATCCTCCGACCTCCTTGCGCAGATAGTCGGCCATCGCCTCGGGACTGTCCGCGACGCCGCACTCCTTCTGCACATGGGTGCCGCCACCGGCATAAACGATCCCGCCACTCATCTGGCTGGCGCCACCGCACTGGAAGCGGTCGAGCAACAAGACGTTCAACCCACGGTTCGCCGCCTCGATCGCCGCGCTTGCACCAGCAAGGCCGCAGCCGACGACGACGACGTCATAGTCGCCGCTCCATTTGCGGACCGCGCTTGCCTTGAGCGGCTTCTCGACGCGGCTCGATTTCTTGTCACGGAGGCCGACTAGCCTGTCGCCCGAAGCCGTGACAACGCTTCTCGCCATATTCAACTCACTCCCCTGTTGGTGGTGCGGTCGGCTATGTGCTCGGCGGCGAGCATGCCGAATGCCATCGCTGGGCCGAGCGTCGCGCCTGCACCGGGATAGGAGTCGTAGGTCATGGCGCCCGCAACGTTCCCGGTCGCATAGAGACCTTCGATCGGTACACCGTTCGTGCGCAAAACATTGCCGTTTTCGTCGGTCTTGAGACCCCCCTTGGTGCCAATGTCGCCAATGTCGATTTGTACCGCGTAGAAGGGTGGCTTCTCGATCGCCCCAAGGCACGGGTTGGGCTGATTGCGCGGATCTCCGAAGAAGGTGTCGTAGCTGTTACCGCCGCGGTCGAAGTCCTCGTCCTTGCCGGTTTCCGCGAAGCCATTGATCCGCCGCACGCTGGCTGCGAGCCGGGTCGGGTCAACGTCGATCTTGCGGGCTAGCGCCTCTATCGTATTGGCCTTGTAATAGACGTTGTCGTCCCATTCGCGCGGCAATCGCCAGTCTGGCCAGAAGGCTGAAGGCAGAAGCGCGCCGATAGGATAGCGGTTGCGGGCTGTCGCGTCGAAGATCATCCAGCAGGGAGCATTGGCCCCGGTCTTGCGGTCGTCGTCCAGCATCGCTGCCCCGAAGTCATTGTAGGAAATCGCCTCGTCGCAGAATCGATCGCCGTTGCGATTGACGCACATCGTGTGCGGATAGCTTCTCTCCATGAACAATGCGGCGCGCATGTCGGCGTTGTTGAACCCAGGCGCCGGGACGCGCATCGTCGGTACCCACCACGCCTGATCGAGGAACTCTGTCGCGGCGCCGATCTTCGCTCCAGCTTTTAGCGCGTCGCCGACATTGTTGACGCCGGGAGTCAGGCTATAGTCGGTCGGAGTAGGTTTCGGCATATATTGGTCGCGCAGGCCCTGGTTCTTCTCGAACCCGCCCGTGGCGACGATCACGCCTCGCCTGGCCCGGACGGTGTAGCGGTTGCCGCGCTCTACAACCACGGCACCTACGACGCGGCCGCCCTCCTCAACGAAGCTTTCGAGCGCGGTCTTCAGCCTGAGGGGGATTTCCCGGTCCATCATGGCCCTGCGCAGCGCGGCGATCATCGCATTACCCGTCGTGACACGGCGATCCCGACTGCTCTTCATGCGAAACGGGAAATCGGTCCAGTAGCGAATGACCATCTTCGCGGCCGTTCGCCACCACCCCGGCCAACGCTTGATGAGCGGCCCCATCTCTTCCAGGCCGACCTGCATTCGGCCAAATACCTTGTGCGTCGGATGCGGCTCGCGCATCCGGAAAAGCTGGTCTCCCAACTTGCGGGCGTCGAACGCGTGCGGCATCATGGTGCGGCCACCAGCGGCCGCGCCGGGAAGCCAAGGGCAGTAATCCGGATAGCCTGGTACGGCACTGTAGCCTACCGACCAGCCCTCCAGCAGCTCGACCAGTCTTTTTCCGTTGTGGACATAGGCAAGGAGCTTGCGATCGGGCACCTCGCCTTTGGTGCAAGCGCGCAGATAGGCCATTGCGGCCTCCTCGCTGTCGTCCTTGAAGTCCTTGTTCATCGGGATCCAGATTCCCCCCCCGGACACAGCGCTTGTGCCGCCGAAGCGATCGCTCTTCTCGACGAGGATCGGCCGCAGTCCGAGGTCGTGCGCGCGGATGGCCGAGACCATGCCGCCGGCGCCCGATCCGATGACCAGCACATCGCATTCAATTTCATTGTTCATTACTCGAGGATCCGCGGTCGGCTGGTGTAGTCAGGCATCTTGCTGAGGAATGGGATCGAGATGCAGTCGCTTCAGCGACACGCTCTCGATGCGCCATTGTCCGTCTTCGAAGATGTAGGTGTCGTAATAGTGGCCGTAACCGTTGAAGCCGGCGACTGAGCGCCCGTTAGGATAGCGGATCACGTCCTCCATCGCCCAGATCGCTCGGATGCGTCCGGGTTCGATGAACTCCATCTCGCTCATGTGGCCGTGGTGGACGCTGGTCACGCCCGTGAGCGCGGCTTCGACACCCTCGCGGATACCGACCGGCGATGTCAGCAACCACGCTTCTGGGTCGCCAACGTCCAGTCCCAGCCTCGCCATCGAAGAAGCCTCGTCACGCATGTCCATGACCGCGGACGCCGAGTACAGCTCTTGCCAATCGTCCCACTGCTTCAGATCCATGAAGCGGAAGTAGCGGGCTTTGAGCATGGTCGCGGCCTCGAAGGCGGCGAGTTCCTCCGCATCATTATGACTGCCGTCACCCGTCGAACCCTGCATGCGATCCTGTCCCGTGATCCATCGGTATTTAGCCAGGTCGGCCTAGCGGTTCCTCGTCCGAGCGGACGACGGATGCAGGCGCGCGGTCGTTCATAATCGGGCGCGGGCGCAGTCGTCGGCAGGCTGGCTGCCACGAGGAAAAAGCAATGTGGAAGGCCAGGGGAGCGGATCCGGAGCAGTGCATCGGCCGGCTGGCGGACATCAGGGCAATCCGCGAGCTAAAGGCGCGTTATTTCCGGTGCATGGACCTCCGTGATTGGGCCGCCATGTACGACGTTTTCACTGCAGATGCAGTGATGGACATGCGTGAGGACATCCGCAACCTCGTGAGATCGGGAATTCCGGTCGATCCCGCAGGGGGGCTGATTGTCGGCCGTGATACCATCGTTTCAACGATGAGGGGACCACTGGAAGGCACCGTAACGGTGCATCACGGCCACATGCCGGAAATCTCGTTTGCAGGAAACAATGTCGCGCACGGCATCTGGGCCATGGAGGATCGGGTGCAGCTCGCGGAGGGTGCTCCGTTCCGCCGCCTCCACGGCTACGGCCATTATCACGAAACCTATGTCCGGGGAATTGGTAGCCGCTGGCGCATCGCGCACCTCCGGCTCAGTCGCCTGCTCGTCGACTTCGATTGAGGCCTGCCCGATGGCGGATGAAAGCATTTGCATCAAAGTGGAGATGACGGACGGTTTTTGGGCGGTGCGCCGCCTCGAGGAAGATGGCCGGGATCTGCCCGGCCGCCTCGGAAGGAGGAAGGTGTCGATCAGGCCCGGGCGGCGCGAGAATCCGCAGGACGAGGACATATTTTTCACCGGCTACGCTGACGATGCGACCGACGGTCTTCTCGGCACATGCAGCAGTCGCGAGCAATGCTTCGAGAGAATCCGCGATTCCCACGCGCGCGCGCCGGTGGCGTCGCTTCATGAGGTCATCAATCAGAGCTGTGCGATCGACGGCGTTGCAATCACGATCCCTCATCTCGCCGGTCCTTCGCGAACCAGCATGGGCGGCTCGTTTCGCCAGAGGGCGGGGATAACGAGAACGCGCACGGTCTCGCGGCCAATGTTCGCGCCTCACGCGACCCGAGGAGGGGTGGGACCGGCCTCGCGGAACGCAGGGCCATCCAAGTCACAAGTAGGAATCGGAAAATGAATAGCATGGCCGAATTGAGCCCAAGGCCCGATCATGTTCCCGAGCATCTGGTTGTCGATTATAATCTGTACGAGCCGCCGCACGAGGTTTCCTCTGATGTCCAGGTCGATATCGCACGCCGCCTCCAGGCCGGCCCCGATATCGTCTGGACACCGCGCAACGGGGGACACTGGCTGTTTGTGCGCGCCGAGGACATTGATCACGCACAGCGCAACGGTAAGCTGTTTTCCATGCGAGAGGTCACGGTGCCGAAGGGCACCACGCCGTTCGTCAACGTGCCGCTGGAAACGGACGACCCTGAGCACCTAGCCTATCGCGCGGTTCTTCAACCTGCTTTCTCGCCGGCTGAGATCCTGAAACTGGAGGGCGAGGTTCGTGAGCTGGCCATCAGCCTGATCGAGGACTTTCGCGGACGCGGTACATGCGAATTTGTGTCCGAATTCGCCGCCGTGCTGCCGATCGTGATCTTCATGCGGCTCGCCGATCTGCCCGAGCTCGACAGAGCCGATCTCATGGCCTGGTCGGACGCGGCGGTACACCCCACCAGCTTCGATAATCGCCTGTGGGGCTATGGGCAGATGGCCAGATACGTCGAGAAGCTGATGGCAGAGCGTGCGCATAGCGAGGCTGGCGACGTCGTCTCACAAATCATGCGCGCTCAGGTCTTCAATCGCCCGCTTACCCATGAGGAGCGACATAGTCTTGGCATGAACACGTTACTCGGTGGGCTCGACACCGTCATGTCGACGATGGGTTTCATCGCCAGCTTCCTGGCTCGCCATCCAGGACATCGACGCCAGCTGATCGACAATCCGGCGATGATTCCCAAGGCAATTGACGAGTTGATGCGGTATCACGGCGCCACCGGGACGGCGCGGGTCATCACCGAGGACACAAACTACAAGGGCCTGACCTTCAAACAAGACGACCGCGTGCTAGTCCAGACGATGTTCCATGGCCAGGACCCACGCCGCTTCCCGAACCCGGGAGTGGTGGATTTCGAACGCCAGGACGTGCGCCATGCTGCGTTCGGCCAAGGCACCCACCGGTGCATCGGAGCGCTGTTGGCGCGGCTGGAAATGCGGGTGTTCATCGAGGAATGGCTGAACCGGATCCCCGATTTCCACATCACCGAGGGCGAGGCACCAATCGTGGAGCGCGGAATGGTGAACTCGATGCGCAGGCTGTTGCTGAGCTGGCCGACACCATCTGCCGCGTGACCTTCGGTCAGCGTATCGTCGCGCGGAACACGAGAGCGTGAGGGACAGGGGACGATCTGAGCGCCTTTTCGGTTCCGCTGGAGCGCCGACAGAACTGGAGACGGATTATGCGCACCGCCGAAGAAACCCGGCAGCTAATCGTGGCCTACATCCGTGCGTTCAATGCACGCGATCTCGATGCGGTCGCGGCGATCTATGCCGAAGATGCGACACTCGAGGATCCCGTCGGCAGCCAGGTTCACGAGGGAAAGACGGCGATCCGCGCTTTTTACGAGCAATATCGCGATCAACCATCTTTTCTTCAGTTGACCGGTGACTTTCACTACGCCGGCGACGCCGTCGCCTTTTCCTTTTTCTGTTTTATCGGAACAGGCAAGGAGTCGATGATCGTGCAGATAACTGACACCTTCCGCTTCGATCCCGAAGGCAAGGTCAAGGAGATGCGCGCCTTTTGGGGAGAGGCCAATGTCCTGGCGGCGCGGTCCGACCGCCGCGGCGATGGAGGCCAGCTTCCGCTGGCAGGTCTCACAGCACTCATCGCGGGCGACGGCGCGGTCGCGTCGGCGTGCGCGCGGACACTGGGGAAAAAAGGGGCGTTGATTGTGGTGGCCGGCGGACCATCTCAATCCGTTCAAACAATGGACAGCGTACGCGAGGCGGGCGGGCGTGCGCACGCCCTTCTCGTGGAGCCGGAATGCGGTCCGGGTTTGCTGGCCGTTGTCGAACTGGCCGCAGACATCCACGGTCCCATCTACTGCTGCGTTAACGCTCTTGAACTTGGTTCAGGCGATCTGGGGCGCACGGCAGCGAGACGCGCATGGGATCCGCTACAGGCCAGCCGGCCTCTTGATGTCTTGGTCAACCTTGTCACGCCCGGTTGGAACGGTGCCATTATGGAGACGCTCCGATCAGAAGTGGGTCGCTCGATGCGTGTGCACCACATTGTTAGCGGTGAGGGAGCGCCGCTGGAGGCGATTGCGGATGCCGTGGCTTACCTGGTTTCCCCCACCACGACCCTGATGAATAATCAGACGCTTTTGATCGGAAACTTCGGATCGATTTCTTATCCGTACTGATGGGTGCCTTTGCCGGCGAGCAATATCGCTTGCGCCCAATCGAGAGCTGCTGATGCGACATAGCGTTTAGAACACCGGATCTGTTAATACTGAAGTGGTTTGGGACTAACGCTTGTGTGGCTCGACCCCGCCTTATCCAGGGCTGCGACTTGCCGATGCACTCGCCTTGGGAGTCGTGAATTTTGCAGGTTTTGGGCCATATAGCCGGCGTAATTCGTGTGGAGGCGACCGGCGAAGGCAACCTCCCTGGCGGATGTGGCCGGCAGGCTCTCGTTGGCTTTGATCTCGCTCGAGGATGGTGCATGGCCTACTCGAGAAAGCTACGCACTTTCGTGAGCGTCCGGCTCCCCTTGAACTGATACCCGGGGCGCACGCGCTGACGCTGGATCGCATGTCGGCCGACTGGGCATCGGACCACTTCAGCACTACGCGCACCGAGGAGCCGTTTGTGAACCTGCCCTGAGCGGTCGCTGAAGCAAACAGCGGTTCAAGCCCCGTCCGGCGCAGGATCGATCCTGTCGTCAGGCAAGGCTGTCAGATGCGCGCATGTTTGTTCCGAATGATTTCGACCAAATTATTGAATTCAGGCTGGTATTTTGGCGGTGCTTTGAAGCAGCCGCAGGCGGTGCGGTTAGCAAACTGGAATGCCGTTCGACTTGAATTCTGATAGCATTCAAACGGTTTAGGGTCATTCGAAGCCGACTGTTGCATAGTTGCTGCACTGTCGGGGCGGCGCAATTGTTTTATGCACGTAGTCCGTTTGGACGGCGGCTGAGTCGCCCTGCAAATCTCACACTAGATTCCGTCAAGGTAATGCGTCGACTGGCCGGAAGGTCAGTGCGTTCGTTAAAGAAACAAGACGGAGAGGGGTCCATGCGCAAGATCACGCTGCTCACGAGTGTATCGTTCGCGTCGTTTATGACGATAGGAGCTTCCGCTGCAGCTCAAGTCGGCCCGGGGCAGCCCGCCGCCCCAACTGGCGTACCATCGGTGGGAACGACGGTGCCTGACAACAGCAATGCCGCTAGCGAATCTGGTTCGAGCGGCCTGCAAGAAATTATCGTCACGGCGCGTCGCGTGGAGGAAAGGCTCGGACGGGTTCCGGTCGCCGTGACCGCCTTGTCTGCTGCCGCGCTGACACAGCGTAACGTCACGGCTGTGAGCGACATTCAGTTCAGTGTTCCCAATCTCCAAATCAAGCCCAGCAACAACTATCCTTCACAACCCGAATTCATCATTCGCGGGCAACGTCAAGTCCTGTACACGGATGAGAACGTCGTGACCTATGTCAATGGCGTCGCGGAGGATACCCGTGGCTTGACGCTCTACGACCTCTCCAATGTTCAGGCCCTGAAAGGACCGCAGGGCACGTTGTTCGGCAAGAACTCGGTCGGCGGTGCGATGGTGTTCACGACGGCGCAGCCGACATTCAAATTCGGTGCTGACGCTGGAATTGAATATGGCAATTACAATGAGATGAAGGCCACCGCAGCGATCAATATCCCTCTGGTCGCCGGGGTCGCAGCGCTGAGAGTTGCTGGGCAGATCGAGCGGCGGGATGGCATCTACAAGAATGCCGCCATCGGCCAGCCGGACCTGGGAAATCGCGATAACAGCAGTGCGCGTGTGAGCCTGCTGTTGAATCCGACAAGCACGATCCAAAACACGCTTGTCCTCGATTACCTGTATCGAAACGAACTTACCCCGCCCACGATCATCGAAGCTGCACCTATACCGGCACCCGGATCGGCGGGCTTCCAGATCGGACTGCTCACGGGTCAATCCGTCCAGCAACAAAGTGCGTTGGGCGGTGGAACGGCGGTTCGGGTTGGTAATCAATTGGTTCGGCAAGGTAGTCCTTTCGTGGTCAATGCACTGGGGGGCACGGCGAAACAGCTTTCATCCCCCAACCTGCCGGCGCTCACCAGCTTTGGGTCGACGGTGCGCACCTACGGACTGGCCAACACTACGAGCGTCGACCTCAGCGGCAACTTCATCATCAAGAATATCATCGGCGCGCGATATCTGCGTGCGCTGGACTCTCAGGATCCAGGGGGCGCTACGGGTTATGTCGTCGACGCGCTTCCGTTCTTCGCAGCGCTTCAGGGTGTTCCCGTGGGAACGCCCCTGCCGGGCTCCTTTCCGGTGCGATATGTAAACAACAATACAATCTACCTGAATCGTAGCAAGACAATTACTGAGGAGCTGCAGCTGATCGGGAACTTCAAAGACCTGAAACTGATTGCAGGCGGCTATTATAGCCACGACGATCACCTCTATGCCGTAAATTCTGCGTTCGTCGTGGGGCCGGTCTCGCTTTATCGGGATGCCGCCGGGAACCCTTTCCTGGAGCGGCATGGGCAGGCCACGACGAAGTCGGACTCCTATGCGCTGTTCGCGCAAGGGACCTATGACTTCAGCGGAATCGGCCTCGAGGGGCTGCGTATCACCGGCGGTCTGCGGTACACCTGGGATCGTCGGGACTTTAATCAAAGCAACTTCTTCACGAACGATGTTGCACAGTTACAGCAGTGGAACGGAGATCCTTTAGCTTGTAACGAGTTGAACGGGACTCTTGGGAATGTGAAGGGTGTCAACAATGGAACCGCCTGCTTCGCCGGCGGCATAAAGAATTACCGCGCCTTGACCTGGACGGACTCGGTGGAATACCAGATAACTCCCGATACTCTTGTCTATCTTGCTAATCGTAGGGGCTACAAAGCCGGTAATGCTAATCCAACAACCAGAAACCTGCAGTTCCAATTCTTTAATCCAGAACAGATCACCGATTTTGAGCTCGGTTTCAAGTCGCAGGGACGAATTGCTGGGATATCATACCGGCTAAACGTCGCGGGTTTCCTTGGGAAGTACAGGAGTATACAGACGCAGGATATCTTGCAGTTTTGTACTGACCAAGTTGCATGCGCCGGTGGATTCAACTATACTGATCTGATTATCTTTAACGTCGGTAAAGCTACAATCAAAGGCGTAGAAATTGAAGGTACTCTCAAGCCCATCCCGCAGCTACAGCTCGACTTTGGCTATGCACATCAGGAGGCGAAGTACGGCAAGGGTTCGATCGTTCCGCAGCCTACTGATCCCTCGAAGCCGATCTTTGCGGGCAATCCGATCGACTATTCCAACGGCGTGAATCTCGAGGGCGCTGCCTTTGCCGGGGTAGCCCGCGATACGTTCAACGCGAGCCTCCGGTACGAAGCCGATTGGACGCCGGAATCCTTCGCCAGGCCCGCGCTGAGCGTCAACTATTCCTATCGTGGTCCGACGACGGGTCTGGCCGTCCAGGGGATATACAAGACGCCCAAGTTCGGAATCTGGGGTGCTCGCATAGATCTGCAAAGGCTTCTGCGGAGCCCGATGACGGTGAGTTTCTGGGCACAGAACATTCTGAATAAATATTACAGTCTGGCTTGCTCCGACAATCTCAACAGCATCGGTTATGCCGCCTGCAAATGGGGCGAACCGCGGACCTATGGTGGTTCGGTCTCGTTCAAGTTTTAAGCTCTGGTTTCGGGTAAGAGGCCCTGTTTGATTGGATCGGACGGGGCTTTTCATGATTGCGCGAGGAACGGTCTCAACAGTCTGTTTCCAAGTCATAGTTCGACTACGCCCGGTATGATGACGCGATTCTGACGGCGCGGCTTGGCGCGCAGATCGGCGATCGCGACCGTCGACGGCATATGGGCTGCCGCTATCCGGATTCGTAAGCGCCCCGTGCGCTTGTGCCACCGGGCGCCCATTCCGTATCCGAACATCCCGGTCCACAACGAGGCGCGACACGCAGGCGACTAGATCGGCAGAACTACCAGGCGTGGCGGAATCCGAGGACAACAAAAAGTGCGGTCATCGTCCGCCCCTTGGCGGCCGAACCACAGTCAAGGCCAATGTCATGGAAAATTAGAGGAGTTGACTTATGGATGATGTTGTTGTCGTTACTGGCATTCGCGGTCTAGGCCTCGCGTGCGCCCGTCGGCTTGGCGTTGGCAAGCAGCTCGTGCTCGCGGACAACAACCCAGAAATCTTGGCCCACACTTCTCAGCAATTTGAGGACGATGGCTACAAGGTGCTGTCGGCCGTGGTCGACGTCGCCGACTCCAATTCCGTAAATGAACTCGCTGATCTCGTTTCCAGGACCGGACGGCTCGCAACCCTGGTGCATACGGCGGGGGTTTCTCCGGGCATGGCGGACTGGGAGACGATCTTCAATGTGAATCTCGTCGGCACCATTCACATCCTGAATGCATTCAAGCCGTTGGCCGTTCACGGCACGGTGGCTTTCGTGACTGCCAGCAACGCAGCATATTACGCCCCCGTTCCGTTGGACGTCGAGGAAAAGCTGGCCCTGGCACCGATCGAGGCACTGAAAGCCGCAGTGCAGAGCGTGAGCGGTCACGACACCGGCCTCGGGTCATACTGGCTCGCAAAACGCTCCAATCAGCTTCGCGTGCAGGCCCAGGCCGCGGAGTGGGGTGCCCAGGGGGCACGGTTGCTTTCGATCAGCCCGGGCATCATTTCCACGGCGATGATCCGTCATGAACGCAAGCAGGGCGCGCCTGTCGACCAGACCGTCGCCAACCAACCAATTTCGCGCCTGGGGAACGCAGAGGATATTGCTGCCGCCGTTTGTTGGCTTGCCGGACCCGAGGCATCCTACATCACGGGCACAGACCTGCTCGTCGATGGCGGAATGCAGGCCTCGCTGCGGTGGTCGAAATTGTCGACCGGATATCTGGAAAACTTCAAGAAAGACACGCAGTCATAGGTCCATGATACGTCACGAACGCGTGTAGCAGCGTAGATCATCTCGATCTATCGGGGCCTTCTCGTGGAGCGGGCTCGTGCTTCCCCGGATAGAACACCCACATTTATCCGAGGAACGTGGGGCTATATGAGCTGTGCTCGTTACAAGTCTCTGGATGTTTCTTTCGTCGAGACGTCGATCGTTTCCTGTTCATTTTACTTTCCATGAAGGGGCGCGGGAGAATTCGTTCGATGCTCCCAAGACCTGGGGCGAGACCGTATTTTTCGAGCTGCAGGCCGCTTGGCGCGTTTCCGCGACTAGTTGCCGCATTCGGCCGAACTGAAGGACTTGAGGAGCAGGTCGACGGTATCCCAGTTTATCGGTCGAGCCGACAGTGGCCTTGGGGCCATTCGGCGATCTTCAGCCGTGCCCGTGAAGACATGAAGCGATCGCTGCGCGGTTAGACGCACACGCCTTTGATCGTGATCAGGACCAGAGCGTCGCCAGCCAGGCCGCCCCTGTATCCCCCAAATGGACGAGGCGGCCGACAAGAATGCGGCCGATGAATTGAATCGGGAGATAGGTCCATGGCTCTGCAAAGATTCCCGCGAATCTGCCCGACTTGCGAAGCCAGCTGCGGACTGGTGATCGAAGCCGAGCCGGAAAGCGGGGAGGTCGGCCGGGTGTCCGGCGATCCGGACCATCCATCGAGCCGCGGTTACGTCTGCCCGAAGTCACAGGCCATCAAGGCGCTGCGCGAAGACCCGGATCGGTTACGCACGCCGCTGATTCGCGAGCGCGAGGGCTTCCGCCAGGCGAGCTGGGAGGAGGCGCTGGACTATGCTGCGGCCGGACTGAAGCAGGTTCTGGCCGAGCATGGCCCGCAGGCGCTGGGCCTCTATCTGGGCAATCCCACTGCGCATGTGGCCGCGTTGCAGATGGTCAGCGGGCCGCTCCTAAGCGTGATGCCGGCGCTGCTCACGGGGGCGGCGGCGATCGACAACTTTGCGCGCAACATGGTCGGCGCATTTCTCTACGGCAATATCGGTAATGTCCCCGTGCCCGACGTGGACCGCACCGAATTCTTCCTGATCTTCGGCGCGAACCCGCTGGTGTCGCATGGCAGCATGTTCGGAGCCCCCGACATGCCCGGCCGGCTCAAGCGGCTGAAGGCGCGCGGCGCGCGGCTGGTGGTGGTCGATCCGCGCCGCACCGCCACCGCCGAGCTGGCCGACGACCATTTTGCGGTCCGTCCTGGCACCGACGCGCTGCTGGCGCTCGCCATGATCGACACATTGTTCCAGGAGGGGCTGGTCCGCCTAGGCCGCATGGATGGCCACATTTCCGGACTGGACGAATTGCGCTCCGCCGCTGCGGAATTCCCGCCGCTTCGCGTCGCCCCGTTCACCGGCATCGCGGCGGAGCGCATCGCCCAGCTCGCGCGGGATTTCGCCTCGGCCGGCAGCGCCGCCGCCTATTGTCGGGTCGGCGTCAACACCCAAAGCTTCGGCACCCTCGGCGTCTGGGCCATAGATTGCCTGAATGTGCTCACCGGCAACTGCGATGCCGAGGGTGGGGTTGTCTTTCCTGAGGGCAGCCTGCCCGTGTTCACCCACGACGCCTATGCCGGCGATCAGCCGCCCTATGGCCGTTGGCGGTCGCGCGTGTCCGGCGCGCCGGAACTAGGCGGCACGGTGCCTACACACGCCATGTGGGAGGACATCGAGACTCCGGGCTCCGGCCAAATACGCGGCATGACGATCATTGCCGGTAACCCGGTCCTGTCCAATCCCAACGCCGGCCGTGTCGCCGCGGCGCTGGATGGTCTTGAGTTCCTTGTCGCGGTCGACATCTACCTCAACGAGACCACGCGCTTTGCCGACGTCATCCTGCCACCTGGCGATCACCTGCGTCATAGCGAGTTCACGCTGATCTGGAACAACTGGATGGTGGAGGACGTGGTCTCGTGGTCGCCCAGAATCCTGCCGCCGGATCCAGCCGAGCGCACGGACTGGAGCATCATCAACGGCCTCGCTGCCCGCCTGGCCGGCATGGACGAGGCAGCCTATGACCTGCGCTGCGCACTTGACTATCTGACGGTGCAGGCCCCGCGGCTGCCGCGCCTTCCCGTCGGGGCGGAGATCGCCGATCTGTTGGGGCGCGCCGAAGGTGAAGATTATCCCGAACGCATCTTCGATGTCCTGCTGCGTTGCGGCAAGAATGGCGACGGGTTCGGCAGCCATCCCGGCGGCCTGTCGTTGGCCCGCCTGCGCGAGAAGCCGGCGGGTATTTCCTACGGTCCAATTGCGCCCGGTCGCATGCCCGCCGCAATCGCCACGCCGGATGGAAAGCTCGCGCTTGCCGCCGCGCCGTTCCTCGCGGACATTCCGCGGTTGGAGCAGGCAATCGTCGACGGAAAGTTCGCGCCAGGGACGCTGCGCCTGATCGGCCGGCGCGAGATGCGGTCCAACAACAGCTGGATGCACAACCTGCGGCCGCTGGTGAAGGGGCCGAAGCGGTGTACGGCGATGATCAACCCGGCCGACGCGACACGGCTAGGAATCGCCGAAGACGACGAGGTGCGGCTGCGTTCGCGCGTAGGTGAGATCACGCTGCCTGCGCGCCTTACCGACGAGGTGGGGATCGGCACCGTATGTGTGCCGCATGGATGGAGCGAGCCGCTGGACGGTTCCCGACTGACTCTTGCCCATAGCCTCAACGGCGCCAACTACAATCGGTTGAGCGACGATGCCGCCTTCGACGTGCCGAGTGGCTGCGCAAGCTTCAACGGCACGCCGATCGTCGTTGAGCGGGCGTGCGCGGCCGTCGAGCAGCGCGGCGCGGCTCTCCTCGCGCCGCTTGAGCCGAATCCACGATTATCTGATTCCTCGCCAGGAAGCCGGTAATGGAGCAGCATCATTTGTATTTCGAAATGCTCGGGATTCGTTCCGCCAAGGCATCGTTCGATAGCCAGGGCAAGCGCGTGCGCGGCGCACCGCGCACACTCATCTTCTTGGTCAACGCGCGCGACATGGGCGGCGTGCTGACCGAGATCATGCAGACGCCGAGGGAGGCGGGCCATTGAGTGGGTTTTCCACCGTCGAATTTGCGCTGCGAGACCGCGTCGCATTGCTAAAGCTCAATCGGCCCGAGCGTCTCAATGCGCTCAACCTGGCGATCTTGTCCGAAGCCACCTCTGCGATAGATCGAGGCCTTGCCGAGGGCGCGCGCGCAGTGGTGCTGACCGGCGCGGGACGCGCCTTTTGTTGCGGCGCTGACCTACAGGATCGTTCGATCGATCCGAACGACCTTGGCGCGATAATCGACGCGGCGTACAATCCGTTCGCGCGCAAGCTCGCCGCGCTCGACATCCCGGTGATCACCGCAGTCAACGGACTGGCAGCGGGCGCAGGCTGTGGACTGGCGCTGATGGGCGATATCAGCGTGATGGCGCGTTCGGCGTGTCTGGTGCTCGCTTCCGTCAACGTCGGCCTAGTGCCCGATGCCGGCGCGACTTGGCTGGTGGCGAAGAGTGTCGGGCGCGCCAAGGCGCTCGAAATGGCGTTGCTCGGCTGTAAGCTGACGGCGGAGAATGCGCTCGCCGCCGGATTGGTGACGCGGGTGGTCTACGAAGAAGCCGTACTCGGTGAAGCGATGGCTATTGCACGCAGACTCGCTGCGGGGCCGAGCGTGGCGATCGGGATGATCCGCAAGCAGGTCTCGGCCGCACTGACCGCGAGCTTCGACGAGATGCTCGAGATCGAGCGTACTAACCAGGAGACAGCGGGAAGGACGGCCGATTTCCGCGAGGCGGTGATGGCGATTGCTGGGAAGCGCGCGCCGAAGTTCAGGGGGATGTGATGGCTGACCCTTGTGTTTCACTTCTTGTTTTCTGACGAAGATAATTTGTCACGAAGTGGAGTGGAAATGACCGACGAGCGCGCTAACGGCGGGCCACCGAGAAAGTTTCGCATTTCGCGCCGGGCGACTGCCTCGCGGTCCACGCCGAGATCCCCGAATCCGTGTGAAAATCATGCTCAATTTAAGTGTATTTATCCGGTCGCGGAATTTCCCTTTCGGTGTCGTTCAGTTGTGGCCCCCCACCGAGAGGGCACGCTCGCGCGGGGGGTAACAGCATGAGCGAACGGGAGTCGATGCCGCTGGTGTCGAGCCATACCGCCAAGCAGGACATCGTCATCACCACGGCACTGATCCCCGGCCGCCCGGCGCCGCGGCTGATCTCCGACGCGCAGATCGCGACGATGCGCGCAGGCAGCGTGATCGTCGACCTGGCGGTCGAGCAGGGCGGCAATGTCGAAGGCGCGGTCGCCGGCGAAGTGATCGAGCGCCACGGCGTCAAGATCGTCGGCTACCGCAACGTGCCGAGCCGCCTGGCGACGGACACGTCGGCGCTGTTCGCACGCAATCTGTTCAACTTCCTCTCTGCTTTCTGGGGCAAGGACGGCGGACTGCCCAAGGTCGACGATGAAATCGGGGATGCGATTCGGCTGACGAAGGGTGGGCAGGTGGTGAACACGAGGCTGCTCGCATGATGGCGATTCTGATCGGCGCGAGCGCACTCGGCCTGTTCGCTGCGGTGATGGTCGTCATCGGTCGGCCACGGGCGGCGCGGGTGCGGGAGAGCGAAGGGTTCCGGCAATTGCGGGCCTTGCTCGACGCTGAATTGGGCAAGCCCACGTCCGGGGCACCGAAGACTCGTCCGCACGAAACGCGACCGTCATCAGCAAAAAGGAAGCGCTGATCCCGTGGACTTCATCTCAATCCTGTCGGTCATTATCCTGGCCTGTTTCGTCGGCTATTACGTCGTCTGGTCCGTGACACCCGCGCTGCATACCCCGCTGATGGCGGGTCACCAACGCCATTTCCTCGGTGATCGTGGTCGGCGCGCTGATCGGCGGCTGAAGGCAGCGTGCTGCCGAAATGGCTCGGGCTGGCGGCGGTGGCGCTCGCCAGCGTCAATATCTTCGGCGTGTTCGTCGTGACCGACCGGATGCTCGCCATGTATAAGAAGAAGGTCTGATCATGGCTGAGGGGCAATCAAGCTCTGGGCGGCGCTCGCCTGTCTCGTCGCGGGCTGCACCTGCGCCCCGCCAGCCAGGTGGGCGGCACTGGCCAAGCTCAGGAATTGCACAACGATCCTAGTGCCCATCATCGACCCTCCTGATCCAAACTGCCGACCAGGCGATATATTCCCGAATGGCGGATAGGAACCATTCGCCGCCGGCGGGACGGTCAAGGCCATAGTCCGGGGCGCCGATCTTCTCAGCGATCTTTTTCGCAAGCAGGTGGTGGGCGCGAGTGGAAGCGGCATCGATATCGAGCAGGACGGGCTCGATCGACCAGAAAATCGGCCAGCCGATTAGCGCCAGCTGGCCTTCCAGCTTGGGATTGCCTGCGCGAGCGCGCTGCGCGCAGGAGCTCACTAAAGCCTCCCCGAAGCTCGATCCGGGTAATGCTTCGACGGTAGGGTAGGACCTCAGTTTGGCTATAGCGCCGTGCAGGTCCAGCCGAATAATCAGGCGTCGATGCATCGACGCCCCGAGCGCTTCGATATGCGCATCAGGACACTCACCAACTGCTGTGGCCACCATCAGCAGCGACAACTGATCCGGTCAAAAATGAGCTTTCATCAGAAACAAGGTGCAAGATCGAATTGGCAATCTCTGCCGGCATGGCGAAGCGTTTCAGATGTTGCCGACCAGTCAACTTGGCCAACATGGCTTCCCTCTCTGCTTGCGGCAGGGACTCGATGAGCCCTCGAGACATCGCCGTGTCAATGCCGCCGGGGCATATGACGTTACAGCGAATGTGAGGAGCAAGTTCTGCAGCCAGGGCGCGGGTCATACCGATAATTGCGGCTTTCGAAGCGCAATAGACACTCATGTGTGGCAGGGCGACCAGTCCACCTACGGAAGAGACATTGACGATTGCCCCACCACCGGATTTGAGCATCGCGGGGGCAGCCTGTTGGATGGCAATCAACTGGGCGAAACAATTTACGTGCATCACCTGATCGAATTGTGCCTTCGAGACGTCAGCTAGGTCGCCCGGGCCTAGGATGCCGGCGATATTGCACCAACCATGGAGGCCGCCGAATTGCTCGAGCGCGCGTCCAACCAGCTCTCCATGCGTTTCCGCATCCGTAACATCACCAGGCGCGATGACAACGTCGGCACCCGCGGCAAGGAGTTGTTCCGCCAAACTCTCCAGACCACCCGCATCAATGTCCGTCAGCGCCAGCTTCGCGCCTTCGCTCGCCATGAGATGCGCAGTTGCCATGCCGAGTCCGCCCGACGCGCCGGTAATAGCAACGACCTTGGAGGCCAACCGGCCCGACTTGCGCTGCTCAATGTCCACTGTGGCACCTCAGAGCAGCGACAACAGCTCGGCGTGTCATGACCCGCACTAGATTTGCCCGGTATTCGGCGCTGGCATGGAAATCACTGATAAGTTCCGGAAGGTCAAACGTGAGGGCATCTATCGCCTCCGGGCTGCTATCGACGCCCAACTGGCGTTCCACGTCTATCATCCGGAACGCGCCCGGTCCTGCGCCGGTGACGGCGACCCGCCAACCATCTTGATCCAAGCCGACTGCCACTCCGGCCATGGCGTAACCGGAAACAGGATGCCGGAACTTGGAATAGGCAAATGCCTGGGCTGCACGAAGGCGAACTTGGAAGATCAGCTCCCCTGGCTCCAGTGCCGTCTCGAAAAGTCCCCTCAGGAATGTATCGGCCAGAAGGTCTCGGCGATCCGTCACAACCGTTGCATCGAGCGCGAGGATCGCAGCCGGGTAATCTGCTGCCGGGTCGTTGTTCGCCAACGACCCACCGAGGGTCCCGCGGTTTCGGACCTGGACGTCGCCGATTCCCCCGGCAAGACCGGCAAGGCCCGGCAATGCGCGCTGGACCACCGGGCTTGTGGCAACACTGGCATGCGTTGCCATTGCGCCGATGACAATTTCACCATCCACTTCCTCGATGTCACGCAACAAGGTCAGACCGCTCAGATCCACAAGTTCGGACGGCGATGCGAGACGTTGTTTCATCGTGGGCAATAGCGTCATACCGCCTGCGAGCGGGCGCGCTTCTGGGTCATTTGCCAGCCTGTCCAGAGCATCCGACAGCGTATCGGGGCGTGAGTATGAAAAGCTCCTCATTGCCCGGTGCGCCGGATAGCAGAGAGGACCGCTGCGATGATCGGCTGATACCCTGTGCAGCGACAAAGATTGCCCTCCAGGGCATGGCGCACGTCCGCCTCCCCGGGTGACGGGTTCGAACCCATCAGGGCAGCCGCGGCCATGACCATGCCGGGCGTGCAAAATCCGCATTGAAGTGCGTGCTCTTCCCGAAACGCCACCTGCAGCGGGTGTGCTCCATCGGGGTCCAGTCCCTCGATTGTAGTGATGCTTCTCCCTTGCGCCTGGATGGCCAGCATTGTGCAGCTCTTGACCACTTCGCCGTCGCAATGAACCGAGCAGGCCCCGCATTGGGTCGTGTCACATCCGACGTGCGTGCCCGTCAGCCCGAGCGTATCGCGAAGAAAGTCGACCAGCAGCACCCGGGCGCTTACCGCTTCGGTCTTTTCACTACCGTTGACGGTTAGCGAAAGAGTGTAGCGTTCTTCCATGGCTTACGACTTGCAGGCGTACATGATGGTCATGAACACGAGGAGTGCCGCAAGCACCAGGATCGTGAACGACTGGGGGTCGAACCACTGACGCGAACGCTTGGGACTGTCGGCCTGTTGAAAATGCTGCGCGGCCACACCGGCGTTGGCCGGCAATTGTGCAGTGGGTGCAGCCTCAATTGGGCCACCTGATCGCGAGGCCGCTGTGGCCTCGGCGATAGGTACGGGATCGTCGCCGAGCACCGTGGTGGTCGATGCCGTCGATTGCCCGACTATCACTCCGAACTTTTCGAAGAACTCGGTGGCATATTTCTTGGCGAAGGCTTCAACGAGGCGCGAGCCAATCTGGGCCAATTTGCCGCCAATCTCACTTTCGACTTCGTAGTTCAGGCGGGTATGCGATTCCTCGACCGACAACCGAACCAGCGCGAAACCCTTGGCAAAGCCGGCTGCTCCTCCAGACCCCTCCCCCACAATCCGGCAGCTTTCGGGCGGCATGAGATCCTCGAGATGGATTCGGCCGCCAAACCTCGCCTTGACCGGGCCGACGCGGGTCACGACAGTCGCCACCCAATCGACTGGAGTTTCGCGGGCAATATCCTCGCATCCCGGAATGCATTGGCGCAGGATTTCCGGATCGTTGATCGCCTGCCAAACCCGCTCGCGATCCGCTGGGATACGTGCTTCGCCGACGAGCTTCATGCCGGTTCTGCTTGATGCGAAGCGGCCGAATTGATCGCGGACCAGACTCGCGCCGGGGTCAATGGCATGTGCAAATCTGTCACGCCGAGGGGACGCAGCGCGTCAAGAACCGCATTGACCACGGTGGGAGGGGCAGCAATCGTGCCGGACTCTCCAACCCCTTTGACGCCAACCGGGTTGGTCTTGCACGGAATCTCCTCAAGGCTCGTGGAAATATTTGGCATAGTATCGGTTCTCAACATCCCATAATCGGAGAAACTTCCGCTCAGAAGCTGGCCCGTAGCGGGGTCGTATACCACCTCCTCGACCAGTGCCTGTCCCAGGCCTTGTGCAATTCCACCAACGATCTGACCCTCACAGATCATCGGATTGATTGCCTTGCCGACGTCGTCGACTACGGTGTATCGATCGATGTGCACGGTACCGGTTTCGGGATCGACCTCGACCTCACAAACATGCGCGCCGTTTGGGAAGTTTGGCGATTGCCCGTCTGCGGTTCCTACTGTCGACAATCCCAGCGAGTGGCCGCCAGGGACGCCTATCGGCGCAAAGAACGCTTTGATCGCGTCCTCGATTGCGATTGTCCGGTTCGTGCCTTGGACGTGGTAGACACCGTCGATGAATTCGACGGAAGATGGTTCGACGTTCAGCAGCCCTGCAGCCATGGCAGCGCAGCGCGCGATCGCATCGTCAGCGGCTGCGCGCAACGCCGTGCTTGCGAGCATGGAGCTGCGAGCCGCATAGGTTCCGCGCCCGAATGTCACAGCATCGGTATCGCCTTGCACATGGCGGATCTTCTCGATCGGGATGCCCAGCCAGTCATGGATCAACTGGGCGAATGCCGTCGCATGGCCCTGACCATGAGAATGGGTGCCGGCGAGAATGGCAACTCCGCCCGACGGGTCGAACCGAAGCTCCATCCGTTCATTGAAGACCCCTGCGCTCTCGATGTAGCAAGTGACGGCGCGCCCGCGCACGCGCCCGCGTTGTTGTGAACCCAGTTTACGCGCGTCGAAACCGTCCCAGTCGGCCATCTCCAGGCATTTTTCCATCATGCCCGAAAAGTCGCCGCTGTCGTAGATCAGGCCAGTCGGCGTATGGTACGGCATGGCCTGTTCCGGAATTAGATTGCGGCGCCGGATTTCAACAGGTCCAAGTCCGGACACCTTGCCCGCTTCGTCCATCAGCCGCTCCAGCATGAAGCACGCCTCAGGGCGACCCGCGCCGCGGTAGGGGCCCGTCGGCGAGCAATTGGTGAAGATGGCAGAGGCTTGCACATCGATGGCCGCGATGTCGTAGACGCCAGGAAGCATCCGCATCGAATAGGTAACCGGCGCAGCGGCAGCCGATGCGACATATGCGCCTAGCGCGTGATACGCGCGAACACGTAGGCCGATTGCCCGGCCGTCGCTGTTGAAAGCCATCTCCGCATTGCTGACTTGGTCGCGCCCATGATTATCGCCGGCGAGGGATTCCGAGCGGGTGGCCACCCACTTCACCGGACGCCTCAGCTTGCGAGCCGCCCAGAGAACGATGGCATCCTCCGGGTAGGGATCCGCCTTCATCCCGAAGCCCCCGCCGACATCAGGCGACACGACCCGCAAGCTGCTTTCGGGAATTGCAAAGACCGAATTCGCAAGCATGCGGCGAACGCCATGCGGATTTTGCGAACTCGTATATAGGGTGAACTGCCCCTCGCCACCGGCAACATATTCGCCCAGCGCGCATCGCGGCTCGAGGGAATTGGCTGAGAGCCGATTGTTGCGCAGTTCCAGCCTTACAGTGAAGGCACATTGGGCAAAAGCTTCATCGGTGCGCTGCGCATCCCCGAATGCCAGAGTGAAGCTGCAGTTACCGGCACAGCCAGGCCAGATCTCCGGCGCCCCCGGCGCGGCCGCGCGGTCCGGGGCGGTTACACATGGCAGCCGATCGTAGATGATCTCGACCAATTCTGCACCATCGCGCGCCTGATCGGCCGTTTCGGCAATTACAGCGACTACTCTATCGCCGACGCAACGAACCCGGTCCGGAACGAGGATAGGGCGAATGGTGCGAAACCCTGGCGGACCGCCGGCGTCTTCCGGCATGAAATATGGCGGCAAACCGCCGAGGCCTTCCGCTTGGGCATCTTTGCCGGTCAAGACGGCGACTACACCCGGCGAAGCCAATGCCCGAGTGGCATCGATTCGCAGAATGTCGGCATGCGCCTGATCCGAATAGACGACGCACAGGTGCGCGGTTCGAGGCGGTGTCAGATCGCCGACGTAACAGCCGGCTCCCGTCAGGAAACGCTGATCCTCACGTCGCCGCACCGATTGGCCAATGCCGAAACGAGACACCCCTTCTCCCGGTCACCATGCCCATCAGTCATCGATGGGATTGACGCGCCTTAACGCTTGACGCTGGCGCAAGGAGAAAACTAAGCCCATGTACGAAACGCGCAAGAGGTTTTTTGTATGACTGTACGAAAATTGGCGGTGGCCGCCCCCATGCGCAAGGGCGAGCGAACGAGGCAGGCTATCCTCGACGCAGCGGAGGAGGAGTTCGCGCGATCTGGCTTCGAAGCTGTGACGATCCGTCAGGTGGCCGACTTGTCGAAACAGAGTCTCGGTGTGGTCACCTATCATTTTCCGAACAAGGAATTGCTGTTCGAGGCGGTCGTGGCCCGAAGGGCCGACGAACTAACCCAACAGCGACGGGAACGGCTGGACGGGTTGACCGACCCCGAGATCGAGGACTTGCTGGAAGCCTTTCTCGATCCATTCCGGGAAAAGGTGGAAGGCGGGTCCCCAGGCTGGCGGAACTATGCCCAAATTCTCGCCCATATTGCGCAGGAGGCCCGCTGGGCCCCGCTCGTAGACCGGCTATTTGGCGAGGCCGGGCGTCGTTTCATTGCGCTTATGCGCCAAGTCGAACCGCAACTCAGCCTGGACAAGGCTACTCAGGGCTATGTGCACCTGATTTCCGTGATGGTCGGATTGTTCGCATCGACCGGACTGTTGGATCGCCTTTCCAATGGAAAGATGTCAAGTGATCGGCTGTCTGATAACTACGCGCAAGCAATCATCTTTCTCGCTGGTGGAATGCGTGCCCTGGCAGCTCAACCCGAAGTCAAGAAAATCAGCGGGCATGCCGCGTGAGTGCCGACGAACGCGCATGGCGCGGAGCCATGCCGAACTGACGTCGAAAAGCGCGACTGAAATGCGATGCGTCATTAAAGCCCCATCGAAACGCGATTTCGCTGATCGCAACATCCGACATTTTGGGGTGGATGATCTCGTTTCTGCAGCGGTCAAGGCGTTCGCGCCAGATGCGCCGCATCAATGCTTCGGGTTCACCCTCGAATAGATCGTAGAGATACCGCAGCGATAGCCCAACGTTTCGAGCTATCACAGCCGGTGACAAATCGGCGTCTGCCAGATTTTCTCTGATAAACCGCAGAACGCGTTGTCGGTGGGCTGCCTGGGAACTGTTAGGAACTTGCAGAAATCCCGTATCTGCGCCGCACAGAGCAGCGGATAAGATCATTGGAATTGTTTCGGCAACTCGTTCCGCAGCATCTGAACTCAATTGCATGCCGATGCGGAGTAATTCGTCCACATACGCGCGGAAAAGCGCTGCTGTGCCGCTTTCGGTGGGGATTGCAATCGCAGTGCAGTTGTCCACGTTCGGCAAATGCGATCGCAAGGCGGCACAAGGCACATAAATAGAGGTCGTGCGGATTTCGCCCGTTTCAATCGTGAATGGCCGAGCCGGATCGACGAGAAACATGTCACCGGGCTTGATGCTAGTCTCACGTCCTCCCTGGCTGACGAAGGCATTCCCCTCTCGGTGCACGCTGACTAAGAAGCTCGGCGTCTTGTCAGGTTGTGAACTTGCAGCCTCCGTGATGTGCGGAGAAAATCTGAGCGTGGCGAACCGCAGTCCCGGTCGGGCAAGCCCCGAAACGGCGCACTCTAGCGCATGTGATCCGATCGGCTTGACATTGAGGCCGATGGAAAAAATCGACGCCATGCTCTTGCGAAACTTTGACGGGCGACGACCGCTCGGAATGCCAGCCGTAGTGAAGCTTTCTGCCAGGAAGGCTGCTTCCGCCATCGCTGTCCTCCCAAACGCGAGCGTACCGCTCGCTGGTGAGTGGCGATAGCGGAAATTAGTACAACAATCCAGAATCAATTGCGTCGGGGCCCAGGCGGCGACGAAGCGCCATCACCGCGCAATCGGGTGTCGTTAGCACCGTCGCGCCGGTCGCGCGCGCAATGGCGGGGGCTGCCCGTGCAAGGCTGAATTGGGCCAAGGCGATCACCCGGCCCTTGCTGAAACCCAGTGCTGCGATCGCTGCCAGGCGATCATGTTCCGTGAAGTTGCCCGCGTCTGCGGCTTCGAGGGCTCCACTGGCTAGCTGGGTCTCCACGTCCAGGGCTTCGGGAAATTCGTTCAGCATTGACTCCAGCGTGGGTCCAAAGGTGGCAAGCAAGCCGATGGGCTTGCCGAGCGAGGTGGCAGCCTCGATCATGGCTTCGTTCGGTTTGAGCACCGGAATGTCGAGCAACTTCGCAACATTCTCGATCGCCTGCCCGAAGGCCGAGCAGGTGAAGAGGATGGCATCGGCTCTGGCGAATTTGACCGCATATTTCGAAAGTTCGACGAAGCGCTCCATCATCGTCTCGGTGAGCTGTCCATCTGCAGTGCGATCAACCGAAAGACTGTCGTCGAGAATATTGACGCGATCGGCCTCTGGCCAGAGACGGATGAAACTGTCGCAGATCGGCTCGAGCGACAATCGCAGGGCGGAAATCAAGGCAATGCGTGGCGACGCCATCAGATTGGCTCCGCCAGTTTGGCCAGCGACTGTTCGACCAAGATGGTCTGCTCTTCAGGCCGCCATCCTGCCTGTTCCCGGCGCCCAATCTCGATGGAATTCTGCGTGACCAGGCGGCATCGGTCGTACCGTCGAGCCATGAATGCCGCAAATGTCTGGGCGATATCGCCCTGAGCCTTTTTCAGTTCGTCGCTCAGCACGAGACCGTCCTCGATCGCCATTCCGGCGCCAGACGCAAGTTGCGGGGTGGTTGGGTGAGCGGCATCGCCCACGAGCAGGACGCGTCCTTGGTACCACGGCGCGGGAAGCATGAAGGCTTCGAGGGGGCGTACGTTGATCACAGAATCAACGTTGAGGCTGTCGCGCACGTCGGCCAGCACGCCACCATAGCCGGCCATCAGCTCGCGCAGGCGGATGTGCAATTGCTCGTCGGGAATAAGTGGCGGCTTGGGGCCAACCTCGAGAAGGAACATGTACATGTGGGTCTTCGAAACCGGGGAAAGCCCGATCTTGTAGCGCCCACCCAAGAAAAAGTGACGGCGATCAATCTTCGGCGGCCGAGGAGTGTAGAGGCGCCACACCGTTTGCCCGGTGTACTCGGCCCCGTCGGCGTCGGGGAAGATGGTGGCACGCGTGTGGGAAAACACGCCGTCAGCTCCTATTACGAAGTCATAGGCTTTCGATCTCCCATCGCTGAATCGAACCGAGACGTGGTCGCCATTCTGATGAAGCTCGTCGGCGGTGCAGCCAAGTTTGACATCAGTACCCTTCTCACGAACGCGGTGGGACATGATCCGATGTAGTTCGGGTCGCATAACGCCACCGCTACCCGGCAGATCTTCCTCTAGCTCAGGATCGGGAAGATGAGCGACCGGTTCACCGTTGACGTCGCAAACTTGGATGCCGTTTCCGGCGAAACCCACCGCCAGGAAATCATCGAGCAATCCGAGAGCCTTGACTGCGCGGATGGTTGGGCGCGTGACTGTGATCCCGGCACCGGTCACCCGCCATTCGGGGTCCTTGTCTATGAGGTCCACGGCCACGCCGAGGTCACGCAGGCACATTGCAGTCGACATGCCGCCAATCCCGCCCCCTATGACCAACGTCGCCAGATCGTTCAGATCCTTCTTCATGACTTCAACCCGCAAAGCTGGAGACGAGGTGGTCTGTAACCAAGTCGGTAAATTGTTGGGCCGCTTCGACGTTCATCAGGTGCGCGGCGTCCACCGTCGCAAGGCGGCAGTTCGGAATCGAATGTGCAATGAGCTGCAACGCTTCGACCGGCACCGCCGTGTCGGCGTTTCCAGCGACGACCAAGGCGGGACATCCGATGCGACTGAGCATCGCTCGGTTATCGAGATCGGCGATTGCTTCGGCGGCCTGGGCATAGCCTTCAGCCGGTGTCGCAAGCACCGCCCGTCGGATTGCTTCCACGCGCTCGGGCTCAGCTGCCGCGAATGCCGGTGTGAACCAGCGGCCCAGAATTTCCTCGGCCTGGCTGGACATGCCATCGCTTCGAGCGCGGGCCGCGCGTGTCCGCCACATATCGCGTACCGCCGGCGGGGGACAGGCGGTCCCGCCAGCGAGGACGACCGAGCGGATTCGATCTGGTGCGAGCACCGCGATCAACTGGGCTATCGAACTGCCGAGAGACAATCCTACGACAGAGCAATCGCGCGCGTCATGGGCAACCAAGGTTGCCATGACCGACCGCGCATAGTCCTTCATGGAGCCTGCGGTGTCAGGAACCGGGCTGGCCCCGTGGCCGGGGAGGTCCACCGCAAGGACCCGGAACTGCCCCGACAAGGCGGCAATCTGCGGCTCCCACAGCGCCGCGGAGGTCGCAATGGAATGAAGGAGGACGACCAGCGGGCCTCCCTCAGGTCCGACGGATCTTGTCGCAAGGAGCTGGGTCACGCCGCCCGCCAGCTGCCGAGTGCGATTCCCGTGTACCATTCCGTCACGGGAGCATAGTGATGCAGTTCGAAGCCGCGACTGTCCGCGATGCCATGCGCGACGAGCCAATTACGAATTTCCTCTGCGCCGTTCCCAGCCGTGTTCACTTCTGCCTCGGAATATTCGCACAGCCGGGAGATGTCGCTGTCACCGAGCAGCGCGAGGAAACGGCGGTCGAACGCTTCGTTGACGAAGCCCATGCGCGGTGTGCCGACGTCATGGGCAATGCCGCCGGTGGCGAGAACGACGACCCTGGATGCGCCATCAAAGCTGCGGATTGCGCGGCCAATGACTTTGCCCAACTCCATGCAGCGCGCCATCCGCGGCAAAGGCGGCTGCACACAATTGACGAGCACGGGCGCGATGGGGAAGCGGCCCAAAACGCCGGCCAAGGTCAATGGCGTCACCATGCCGTGATCGAGCACTAGGTCCAGCGAGAAGGACGGGTCGAACCCATTGTCGAGGCAGTATTGCAGCACGTGCGCCGACAGCTCGCGTGCACCCGGGACCGTCTTTCGCTCAACCTTGAGCCAGTCTTCGACGGGGCCCTCGTACCGCTCGGAAATGCCGATGCAAAATGCGGGCATGTTACCGAGGAAGAAGTTGTGGAGGTGGTCGTTCGAGACGACGACGAGTGCATCTGGCTCCAAATGCGCTATTCTTTCGCCAATGCGGCGAAACGCGTCGAACACGGAGTCGGAGACGAGGCCGGCAGGAGCGTGTGGAAGATTTGTCATCACCGGCGTGTGACTGACCGCGAACGTTCCGACGATTTCAGCCATGTTCGAGCTCCTCGCCCGCGGCCTTCAACGCAGCGAGATAGTCGTGTTCCGGAACGCGGAGCTGCAGGCAGTAGGCCCGCAACAGGTAAGGATTGGCGCCAAGCAGATAGAGGCGGGCAATGTCGGTCGATTCCAGCGCTTTCGCCGCTACCGGCGTGAGTTCGGTGTAACGGGCGATATAGGCGTCAGGATTCGCGACATAGCGCTTCTCCTCCTCGCGATCGTGCTGGATCCGATAAAGGATGCGGTTGATCTGATACGCTTCCCCGGTGGGAATCTTCTGCAGCCAATTATTGATCATCGGGCGCACTCCTTGACCCGGCGACAAGTCCAATCGACGATCAGGGGTAGCGTCTGCGGGGTGATGCCCATGTGGCCCCCCGGGAACATCCGCACCGACTTGGGTTCGCCGTGAGCGACTAAGAGATCGATGTCGGCCACGGGACACTGCTTGTCCTCACGACCATTGACGAGAAGCAGGGGGGCGCACGGGCCGTCGAGCAGGTTGGCACTCAGCAAGGAGAGCCGTTCGAAACAGGCAATATATTCCGCGTCGCTGGTTGCGCCGAGCATCCGCATCCGCGTCTCGACAAGTTCCATCAAGTAGCTGTCGGGATGCCGCGAGCTCTCGATCCAGTCGCGCTGAAACATGAAGTGGGCGCCGCCGCCCCAGTTGACTGCGCACGCAATGCGTTTGGGGTAAAGGTGCGCCAGCCGCGTTGCCCAATATCCACCGAACGACCGGCCCAGGCACCCTGGGAGAGCGCCCGCCAGATCGTCGCGCGCGGCGAGCCAGTCGAAGACCGGCAGGAATTGCGCTTCCGCGCCAGGCCTGCCCTTCACCGGCGACTCGCCGGTGCCGGGGCCATCGATGGCGACCGTCGCCACGCCCTGGGCCAGGACGAGATCGCTTGCGGCGGTCATCTGCTCTTTCCAGGCATCGACACCGCCCCACATGACGACGACGGGCGGTCGCACGACGCCTTTTGGGCGGCGCAGCAGGAACACGACCTCTTTGCCGTCGCCGTCCTCGCCCTCGAACGGGACGATGATACGTTCCACGGGAGGATCAAACAGGGCGCCGGCAGCGAGATAGGCCTCGCGTTCCCGCGCTGCGCTCGCAAGCTTGTCAGGATGATTGGGGCAGGGAAAGCGACCCAGGAAGAAGAAGCCGTCTGCCCGCAGGAACTCCGCTTTGGCCTCTTCGAACGCGCCTGCGTCGCGCGCCGCTGCACCTTGCGCGAATGCAGCCTCCCCAGCTTCGGTCCAGGCAGCGGCCCAGTTGACCGGATCCAGCCCCTTCAGCCGCCTGACGACAGCTTCGGTGTCCTCGTAGCTCAGGTTGTTCATCGGGTGGATGCGTTTACGCGTGCGATCGAGCATCCATGCCTGCGCTTCCTCGAGCGTGCGCGGGCGGTCGAGCTGCATGTCTGAGTCGGCCATCAGTAAACTCCGAATCTCTGGTACGTTTTCAGTGCGGTCGCACCGAAGTGCTTGGGGATTGGTCAGGGCGAGATCGCTTCAAGCGTGCAGTTTCTCGTTTCAATTGCGAAAAGCAGGCATGTCGCACCTGCGGCCGCGCCAAGCCCTGAGAAGAAGACGAAAATCTCCTTCAGGCCGACAGCCTCGACAAGCAGGCCGACGAACAAGGGCGCCGCGATTCCAGCGAGGATCGAGATCGAATAGCCCAGCGACACTCCGACCACGCGCATTCGCGTGGGGTAGAGTTCGGGCGCGTACAGGATCATGCCGATCGAGATCGTCGAGACAAAGTAGAAGCCGATGCAGCTCCCGATCATCAGCCCCCAGGCGCTCGACAATCCATTGAGGGCCAGGTTCAGAAAGGCGCAAGCGGCCAGCAGGAACGCGCTCGCGAACCAGATGCGGCGCCCGACCAAGTCGATCGCAAGTGCCGTAGTAAATGTCCCGGCCATGCCCGCTACTTGCGCCAACATCGCGTTACGCAGGCTGTCCGCCAATGAAAGATGAAATATGCCTCGGTAGAGCGACGGGAGCCAGGTAACCAGGCCGTAGTTCATGAAGAAGCAACTGAAGTACATGGTCCACAAGGTGGCCGTCCGGCGGCCGTAAACGGGGCCGAACAATTGCGCGACGATCGCACGGCTTCGGGTTCGGGAACCATCCGGCCGACACGATGCTGGAGAGCTTGGCTGGAAGTTCCGAACGCGCTGCCCGCGCGGGGCGCTGCGTGGCATATGGCCGAATGCTTCGATGCGACGCACGACGGCATCGGCTTCGTCGAGTCGACCTCTATGCACGAGCCACCGCGGTGATTCCGGCAACAGCCGCTGCATGGGCAGGACGAGGAGTGCGGGCAGCCCGCCAATCGCGAGCAGCGGCCTCCACCCCAAGTGCAGGATGAGCCACCAGCCGAGGAGGCCTGCTGCCAACAACCCCAACGGAAAGACCATTTCGTACATCAGCACGAAGCGACCCCGTCCCTTGGCCTTGGAGATTTCCGAGATGTAGGTAACCGCAATAGGGACTTCAGCGCCGAGGCCGAGGCCGGTAAGCACCCTCGCTGCCACCAACCATGCGAAATTCGGAGCCAGCGAAGCGGCAAGGCTCATGCAGGAATACACCGCAGTGCAGCCGATCAACGCGGCACGACGGCCGTAATGCTCGGCGATAAGTCCGAACACGACGGCGCCGACGATTTCTCCCATGAATAGCGACGATAACAGGATGCCCGATTGCGCCTTGGTCAAATGCCAGGAAGCGGACAATTGCGGGAGCGCATAGGCGACGGCCAAGACTTCGAAAGCGTTGAAGAAGGTGGCAGTCCCGACGATCAGCCGAAGCTTGACCTGCCAGCTGGTCTGCGGCGCACGCTCGAGCCGGGCGATGATGCGGTCGGCCGCCAAAGCGAATTCGGAATTGATATCGGCCATGGCGGATTCCAGACCCACGCTTCGACTTCCGGGAAAGGCACTGGCCGCCGCGTGCGACCCGGCCGCCGGCTGCACAGGATTAGAAGCTCACCGAGGCGCGAACACCGTAGGTGCGCGGAGGCAGGATATTGCCCCACCAGGTCGTGTCGCCGCTGTTGAAGCTTTGCTGGGCATTGTTGAAAGCCTCGGTGTTGGTCACATTGTTGACGTAAGCCGAAATGGTCCAACGGTCCCCGGGCGCCTTGTAGGTCAGCCAGAGATCGGTGAGTTGATATCCGTCCTGCCGAGCAAAGGCCGGGGCCCCGATCGTCAGATCCGTGCTGGACTGCAGATTGCTGCGAACGCCCGCGACGAGCTCACTGTCGCCATGCAGCCGGAACGTGTGCTGCAAAGACAGCGATGCATTCCACTTCGGAGCTAGTGGCACCGACTTGCCTGCGCAATCCACGACCGCGATGTGCAGGATCGGGTTCATGCCGATCGCAGGGCAGGTGACTTGCGACGTCGGCGTGAACACGTAGTTGTCGAAGCGCGAATGAAGATAGGAGACATTGGCAGTCAACAGATCGTCGGCGGTTGCAAGGAACGTGGCCTCGAAGTCAGCACCGTATTCCTTGAGGTTCCCCACGTTGAGAATGGGGAAACCAACAACGGGGGGATAGAGAACACTGAGGGCGCCGTTCTGCTTATTCTTGAATCTCCAATAGAAGATTTCGAGGTTCAGCTGAAGACGATTAGAGAGAAATCGGTTCTTCGTGCCGATTGCATAGGCAGTGATATTCTCCGGTTCATAGCTGTTCTTGTAGTTGAAAGTACCGGCCGGCGCATTCACGCCATCGTTGAAACCGCCGGCGTGAAAACCGGTCGAAACACTTGCGTAAGCCATCGAGCGCGGGCCAAGATCGTAGTCGATGCCGACCTTCCAGTTCGTGGCGTTCCACGACCGGGCGTCGTTGCTGGGCACAACGCATTCCGACGTGGCAAGATTGTAAGCCGTCCCGGCGACGCCCACTGGGCAGAACGGCGTACCGCCAATGTCCGTATAGGCGGGCTGACCGATACGGAAGAGCCCCGAGATCATCTTCTTCTCGTGCGTCTGCCGCACACCTGCAGTCAGCCGCAAGCTATCCGTGATGGAGTAGGTTGCCTGCCCGAACGCCGCGTAGCTTATATCCGACAGATTATAGTCGCGGCGGATGTAGCCCTGGTTCGTGATGAGGCCGCCCGGCACCTGGTTGAAGTTCCAATATCGTTCGAACGGTGCCTGGGTCTCCTTGAAATAGTAAAGCCCCACGAGCCACTTGAGGGGTCCTTTGCCTTCGGACGCCAACCGCGCTTCATAGCTTTGCTGGTCCGCTGGCGTGTCGATGATGGTCGAATATCCGCCCGCAGGATTTACCCAATTGGCGAGGGTGTGACGGTATGCCGGGATGACCGTCAAGGTGAAGCCGGGGCCATGCCAGTCGAACTGGCCCATCACGCCCCAGGTGCTGTTCTTTATGAAGCTCCCGCTAGCCCAATGCCCAACGGTGTCCGGGTTGAGGGCGTAGCCAGCAACACCAGGCCCGAACAGGTTCGGATTGTAGGTCACCGTGTTTGGCGGAACGCACTGATTTGCGCCTGGCAGCAGGGTGCAACCCGTGCCGGGGTTCTGGACCGTGCCGTTGTAGTTGGCAGGGGCATAGAAGCCGAGCGGCGGCCCCTGCCATGGATCGGAGGTGATGGCGGTGGCGTGGCTGGCCGCGGTGTTCATCACGACCTGGCCGACACCGTTGCCGCGATCACGCGAATAGTCGCCCGCGAGATACATGCTGAACTCGCTGCTCGGTTCGTAGCGCAGCGAGACGCGTCCGGCGAAGGTGTTCTGGTCGTCCATGCCCGTGCTTTGGATATAGCCATCGTGCTTGACGAACGCCGCTGCAGCGCGAACCGCGAGCTTGTCGCTCAGCGGCAGGTTCACGACACCCTTTAAATCGACGCTGTTGTAGTTGCCATACTGGGCATCGAAGCGCGCGCTCGTGACGAATGTCGGATGATTAGCAATATAGTTAATCGCCCCGCCAGTTGCGTTGCGGCCATAGAGCGTGCCCTGAGGTCCCTTCAGAACCTCGATTCGCTGCACATCGAGAAAGGCCCCCGACAATGCGGTGCCCCGCGCGACATAGGCACCATCAATGCTTTGCGCGACTGCCATATCGCCAAAGGCATTGATGATCTGGGCGCCTATTCCGCGCACGTAGATGTTGTTGAGCCCACCGAAGCCGCGGCTGACCGACAGACCGGGAACGAGCTTCACAAGGTCCACAGGCTTGGACACGTTGGCCTGCTGGAGGCCCTCGCCATCGATCGCTTGAATGGCTATCGGGGTCCGCTGAAGATTGGTCGAACGCCGCTCGGCCGTAACCACGATGGTGACCAATTCACCTGGCGGCGCTTCTTCGGATGTTGCCGAAGCACCAGCCTGTTTTGCGTCCTGTGCAAAGGCAAATTGTGAAACTATCATTGCGGTCGACGCAGCAGACACCCAGAGCGGCGCCGTAAAACGCTTTGCCATCAAGTCCTCCCCTTACAGCTCCGCTTGGACGACGAATCGCAAAGGCGCGCGTCATTCGCGAGCTGTGTGACGACAACTTAGGCGCGAGTGGGATCTCGCTCTTGTCTGACATTGTGGCAAATGTTGTTCGTCCATGCGCTCTGGCGGCATGAGGTTGTGCCCTCGCGGTCAGGCGTTCCGAATCTTGGGCTTGACGATGTAGGTTGAACCCGCGCGATTGTTCACGAACCGACCATTGCGACGAAGGTCATGGGGCGCGATCAGCCTGGTGACGACCGTGTCCAGAATGCCCCCCGGCGCATCGCAACCGTTCGCCAGCCAGACCGCGGGCGTGGCCATGAGGTGGCCGACATTGCGCACCATCAGCAGCGGACGGCCCGGAAGTATCAGTTCCCGACCCTCGGCATCCCGATAGATCCGGTCTGCCCTCCAGCTTGCGTCTCACAAGAGGACTCGAAAGTCCGACTATTGAATTGAAACATGGTTCTTTTATCAGGCCATCGTCAGCCGGTACTCGCATCGATTCCCTGCCATTTTGTTCATGAGGTTCGAGTCCTCACCGCGCTTTTTTGCTGCCCTTTTCCCGTTGTTCAATGCTTCCAGTGTTGGCTCTCTCCCTAGCTTCAGCGGCTCTGCCGCCGTAAGCTCGATGCAGGCGCTCGGCGATCTCCTACAAGCGATCTGCATATTCTTGGAAGCTCCCAAGGATATCATCGAGGTTGGGCTGACCACGATAATAGAGCGCACAGGTGGAGGCGGAGGCGCGGGCGAAGGGATCCCGTATCGCCTCGTCCTAAAGTTCGAACGCAGGGTTCTCGGCGATCACTTTGTTATCTGCAGCCGGAAAACGCGCGTCCTTGGGCCACGCAGGCGCCAGTACCGATAAAAGCCTGAACATCGGCATCACCGAGAAGGCAATAGACGGGCGCCCGGTCCCACCCTTGAGTTCCTGATCTCAGCATTCTTCGCACTCGACGTCCACTCGGACGATGACGTGACGTGTTGCTGGCACCGATGACGGGATCTGCATGAAGCCGGCCCGCTATTAGTTGGCCCGCGGACGCCTTGGCCAAGCCAGAAATGAAGAACCGCGACCGGCGCTCCCTGGCATCACCAAGAAGTGAATGCCTCATATATGTGCGGGTTTCAGCATGCCCTATGGGAGAACAGGATGAGCGGAGAGGCGAGCGAATTTCCGGACCAGGCAGGCCTTCCCGGCGAGAGCGCGCCAGTCGATGAGCAGCTTCAAGCCGTGCAGCCTGACGATCGTGTCACAGCTGCGATCCTCCAGCCGGGCCTTTCGCTTTTCCAAACCTATTCGCTGCTGTTCGATGCGTATGCCACTCATCCCGCGCTGGGTGAACGAGTCTGGCGCATGGCGGAGACCGAAGAGGCCGGCCGGGTGCGTGAGTATCTCGATGCATTCGCCACGATCAGCTACGCCGAACTCGGGAAAAGGGTGACTGGACTTGCCACGGCCTGGCGGTGCCGCGACGAACACATTGTCCGGCCGGGTGAATTTGTTGCGCTGTTCGGCCAACCGGGAATTGATATCACCATCGGCATACTCGCGGCGATCTTCGCTCAGGCGGTGCACGTTCCCCTGCTGGCGTCACAAGCGGCTGAGGACACCCGCACGATCCTCGACGAGATCGCGCCGGCGGCGATGCTTGTCGACATCCGTGATGTGGAGCGGATTGTCCCCTTTGCGCTGGCCACGCCCTCGCTACGCAGCTTCGTGGTCCTGTCGGCCGATCTCCACGTCGACGCGGATGCAGCTATCCTCGAACGCGCACGCACGGCTCTGGCCGCAGCCAGCCACGCAATCTCGCTCGCCACCATCAACGAACTGATCGTTCTGGGACTGGAGAGGACTTTCGAACCGCTCCCGGCGGATCCCGCTGGAGACGATGCCATGCTGGCGATCCTCTATACCTCGGGCAGCACGGGCAGGCCCAAGGGCGCGATCTACAGCGAGGCGATCGTGCGCCTGCCGATCCTCCAGGTGGAAAAGCCGCAGGCCAATATCGCGCTCGTCTTCGCGGGAATGAACCACTCCCTCGGCTACTCGCAGGTGTTCCGTACCCTCGCCCAGGGTGGGACCGTGTTTTTTACTCTCAAGAGCGACATGTCTTCGCTATTCGACGATCTGCGGATCAGCCGGCCCACCCACCTCAACCTGTTCCCTCGCGTGGTCGAGCAGATTTACCAGTATTTCCTTGGCGAGGTCTTGCACCGGGTGAGCAGGGGCCAGGACCGGGCCGAAGCGGAGGCCGCGGTTCGCCAAGCCATGGCCAAGACGTTCCTGGGCGACCGGCTGGTCTTTGCGGTGGTCGGCGGCGCCCCGATATCGCGAGAGCTTCGTCAATTCTTCATGGATACGTTCGGCGTGCCGCTGTGCGTAGGCTATGGCTCGACCGAAACTTCGGGCGTGACCTTCGATGGCCGCCTCGACCGCCGCTTCGTCACGGATTTCGAACTGCGCGACGTGCCGGAGCTCGGCTATTCCCGTGCCGACCGCCCCTGGCCGCGTGGCGAACTGGCGGTCAAGACGCGCAGCGCCATTCCCGGCTATTACAAGGATACCGAAGCCACGGCCCGGATTCGCGACGAGAACGGCTGGATCCTGACCGGCGACGTGTTCGAACTGCGTGCGGGCGAGGAACTGGTCTGGATCGACCGGCGCAACAACGTGCTCAAACTTTCTCAGGGCGAATATGTCGCCCTGAGCCAGTTGGAGATCGAGTACGCCGGATCGGTTCCCTGGATCAGGCAGATCTACCTGTATGGCACCTCGTTCCGACCCAACCTGATTGCGGTGATCGTGCCGGACCGGGATCTCGTGGCCGAGCGGCTGGGACATGCCGCTGACGAGACTGAACTGCGCAGCCTGATCTTCACCGGGCTGACCGAGGCTGCACACAAGGCCGGTCTGCGCAAGTTCGAAATCCCGCGCGACTTCATCATCGAAGATGAGCCGTTCACGATCGAAAGCGGTCTCCTGTCGACCATTCGCAAACCGCTCAGGGCCGCGTTCAACCGCAAGTACCAGGAGCGCCTGGAAGCGCTTTACGACGGCATTGAAGCGCGCCAGCGCGAAGAGGTGCTGGTGCTGCGCAATCCGGACTCGGGCCTGGCGATCGAGGACCGCATCGCCCTCGCTTTGCGCGCGACCCTCGGGCGTGACGACATCGACCTGTCTGGTGATCCCAGCTTTCTTGATCTTGGCGGCGATTCCTTCGACGCCATCACCCTTTCCATGCTGCTGGAAGATGTCTTCGGAACCGCCATTTCCGCCGGCATCATCCTCAGCCCGAGCGGCGGTCCGCGGCGCTGGGCCGAAATGCTTCGCGGCGGCCAGGAGCACGGCCGCCTGGCCTTCGCCGCTGTTCATGGAAAAAACACTGAGGAGCTTGACAGTGCGGACCTCGACCCCTCCCGCCTGCTCCCGGAAGGCGTACGCGGGGTCCAAGTTGCGGCTGCGGATCCTGCCTTGACGCGCGTGGTACTCGTCACTGGCGCGAACGGATTTCTGGGCCGCTTCGTCACGCTGGAATGGCTGGAGCGCCTGGCCCCGCTTGGCGGCAGGGTGATCGCCCTGGTCCGCGGCATGGACGAGGCGGATGCACGACGCCGGCTCGAAGAGTCCTACGGCGCAGACGACGCCGAACTTGCGAGGCGGTTCCGTGAGCTCGCCGCCGATCATCTCGAGGTCGCCGCCGCCGATCTGGGTGAGCGGGGCCTAGGCTTAGATGCCGCCGTGCTGGCCGATTTCGGCGAGCGCGTGCACCGGATCGTCCACGTGGGCGCGCTGGTCAACCACCGGCTATCCTACAAGGACCTGTTTCAACCGAACGTGGCGGGAACGCTCGCCCTCATCGAACTGGCGCTCGCCGGGCGGGTCAAACCGATCGACTTCGTTTCCTCCCGGGCGGTCTCGGGATTTCCCGGCGCTGGCGGGGCTGATCTGGAGACGGCCGACATACGCGCTGCTCTGCCCCGGATTGCGCCCGGCGATGATTATGCTTCCGGCTACGCCGCCAGCAAATGGGCCGGCGAGGTCCTGCTGCGCCATGCGCACGAACAGTTCGGGCTGCCGGTCAACGTGTTCCGGTGCGGGATGCTGATGGCGCATCGAAAATTCGCCGGACAGATCAACGTCCCCGACCTGTTCATCCGCCTTCTGGCCAGTCTCGTCCTGGCGGGAGTACGCCCTCCTTCATTCTACGACGATGCCGCCGACCCGGCGGGGTTTGAAGGCCTGCCAGTCGACCATGTCGCCCGTGCCATGGTCGATCTCGCACTTGCCGGCGAGCCGGGCTATCGCAGCTTCGACGTTGCCCCCTCGATCGAGGCGGGATCGGCCTCGCTCGACCGCATCGCCGACTGGATCGAATCCGCCGGCTATCGCCTCGATCGGGCAAAGAGCCATTCGGAATGGCTGGCGCAGCTTGAGGCGCGCCTGGAGCGCCTCCCAGCTCAGGCTCGTCAGTCCAGTGCGCTGCCGATTCTCTCCGCCTTCGCGGCGCCGATGACGCGGAGCCAAGTACGTGCGGGAGGCGTGTTCGCCCACGCACTAAGGACCAGCGGCAGTGAAGCCCCGCCGGCTCTGACGGAGGCGTACCTGCACAAGCACCTCGCCGACATGCGGCAGCGCGGCCTTATCTCACCGGCTTCCAAAGGACTTGTCCAATGACGAATGAAGTAGACGCGATCGTGGTCGGTGCCGGCTTTGCCGGACTGTACATGCTGCACAGCCTGCGAGAGAAGGGGCTTTCAGCAAAGCTGATCGAGACTGGCAAGGACGTAGGCGGTGCGTGGTACTGGAACCGCTATCCGGGCTTGCGCTGCGACGTGGAATCGGTCGACTACCAGTACCAGTTCTCTGACGAGATCGAGCGCGGGTGGGACTGGCCGGAGCGCTATTCCAAAGGGGCCGTGATCCAGAAATACCTGTCCTATGTTGCCGACACGCTAGATTTGCGCCGCGACATCCTGTTCGAGACCACGGCCAAGGCGGCCACCTTCGAAGAGGACACACACAGCTGGCTAGTGGAGACCGATCGCGGCGGCACCTTCCGCACCAGCTACTTCATTCTCGCGGTTGGGCCGCTGACTTCGGTGAACACGCCCCCCTTTGCAGGAATGGAAGACTTCAAGGGCCGCGTGTTTCATACCGCCCGCTGGCCAGAGGAGCCGGTTGACTTCGCCGGCCGCCGGGTGGGAATCATCGGTACCGGCTCTTCGGGTGTGCAGAGCATTCCGGTCATCGCTCGGGAAGCCGCCAGCCTGACGGTTTTCCAGCGCACGCCCGCCTTCAGCCTGCCGGCCGAAAACCAGCTTCTCTCGGCAGAGGATATCCAGCAGAAGCACGGGCAGTTCGCCAAGGACCGCGAGCTTCGCCGCGCCTCTCCGGGTGGGCTGAGCTGGATGCTGAGCCCGCGCAGTGCGCTTGAGGTCAGTGAAGAGGAGCGCGAGGCCGAGTTCGAGCGCTGCTGGATCTTGGGCGGCTTCGCTTTCCTGCAGTCGTTCCGTGACATCTTGCTCAGCCAAGAGGCGAACGATCTTGCCGCCGAATTTGTAAAACGTAAGATCCGGGCCAAGGTGAATGATCCGGAAACCGCCGCTGCCCTGACCTCGCAGACATACCCAATCGGTGCCAAGCGGCCGTGCCTCGACACCAATTATTATGAAACCTTCAATCTGCCGCACGTGAAGCTGGTGGACCTCAGGAAAGCGCCGCTCGAACGGTTCTGTGCCGAAGGGATCGTCGCTGGCGGCAAAGCCCATGCTTTCGACGACATCGTGCTGGCGACCGGCTTCGACGCCGTGACCGGGGCCGTGCTCAAGCTGCAGATTACCGGCAAGGACGGCCTGTCGCTTGGCGACCTGTGGTCCTCGGGTCCGCAGACATACCTCGGCGTCGCGGTCGCAGGCTTGCCCAACCTGTTCATGATCGATGGCGCCCAGAGCCCTTCGATCATCGTCAACGCGCCGTTGGCGATCGAGCAGCAGGTCGAATGGGTCGGAGATTGCATCGCGCACATGCGCCGGAACGGCTACACCTCGATCGAGGCCACCGAACAGTCCCAGCGGGACTGGGTGACCCACGTCGGCGAAGTGGCGAATTACACGCTGATGACCAAGGCCGATTCCTGGGCCATGGGCGCCAATATTCCCGGCAAGCCGCGGGTCTATTCCTTCTATCTCGCCGGTCTAGATGCCTACCGCAACAGGTGCGCTGCGGTGGCGGAGGGGGGTTACGAAGGTTTCCGCCTGGAAAAGGCGATGGGCGCGGTCGAAGTTTGATAGCTTCGCAAGGGCCGGGACAGCCACATGGCATTCGACTATATCATAGTCGGCGCGGGGTCGGCCGGCTGTGTGGTAGCCAACCGCCTCAGTGCGCGGCCGGAAAACCGCGTACTGCTGATCGAGGCGGGAGGCGATGACCGCCCGTTCCGCAACCCCCGGTATTTCTTCCTGAACAGCCTGATTCATATCCCCGCCGGATACCGCTATACGGTGGAGGCCTCGCCGCTCAGCTGGAACTACGTTTCGGAGTTGGGCGGGATCAACCCGGGTCGATCCGCTCCCTTCCCCCGCGGGCGCGTCCTCGGCGGATGCTCATCCATCAACGGCATGATCTATGCGCGCGGGCATGCGGCGGACTACGACCTGTGGGCGCAGCTTGGCTGCAGCGGCTGGGGATGGAGTGATGTCCTGCCTCTGTTCCGACGCAGCGAGGACCAGTGCCGGGGCGCGGACGAGGCCCATGGCGCCGGCGGCCCGCTCACGGTTTCAGACGTCCCGCGCAACCGCGTTTCGGACGCCATTCTCGCTGCCGCCACGCAGGCGGGACACAAGCTGGTCGATGACCATAACCGGGGCGACGCGGAAGGCTTTTCCTATATTCAGGCCACCCAGCGGCGGGGGCGTCGCCGGTCAACCGCGGTTGCCTATCTCCACCCCATCATGCACCGGAAAAACCTCAAGGTGGAAACCGACGCCCTGGTAACCGGCATCCTCATCGAGGAAGGTCGGGCGAAGGGGGTGCGTGTTCGCAAGGCCGGTGAGACGCGCGAGATCGCCTGCCGGGGGGAAGTCATCCTGTGCGGAGGCGTGGTCAATTCCCCGCACCTCCTCGAACTGTCGGGCATCGGCGATCCGGCAGTTCTGCGCGCGGCGAATATCGAGGTCCGTCACTCGCTGGGCGGAGTCGGCAAGAATCTGCAGGACCACTGGTGCACCATGCTGCGGTTCCGCCTGCGGCCGGGCGTGCCGTCGATCAACACGGCGGTGCGCGGGGCCGGGCTCATGGCTGAGGTCGCCAAATATCTTTTCGCCAGGAAGGGCGCGCTGGCCGCTCCGCCTGGCTCCGTCATGGGGTACGTCCGCAGCGACCCGGTGCTCGACTTTCCGGATATCCAGGTCAATACGGTGACCGCGTCGGTCGACCCCGCCACGAGCGAGGTCGATCGTTTTGGGGGGGCCACCATTGCCGCCAGCCATCTGCGTCCGGCAAGCCGTGGCTCGATCCACGTCACCAGCGCCGACGCGGCCCGCCAGCCGCGCATCCTGCTCAACTTCCTCGATGCCGCCGAGGATCGCCGGAAGATCGCCGAAGGCCTTCGCATCTGCTGTGAGATATCCCGCCAACCCGCGCTGGCACCGATAATCGAAGCGCCCGCGGGAGACTTCCCGGACGAGAACGACGAGGCATCACTGCTCGAATATGCCCGAACCTTCGGATACGGCATCTTTCACGGCGTGGGCACCTGCGCGATGGGCGTTAGGGAGGATGCTGTCGTCGATCCGAACCTGCGCGTGCGCGGCATCGCGGGCCTGCGGGTGGCGGACGCCTCGATCATGCCGCGCATTGTCTCGGCGAACACCAACGCCGCCGCAATCATGATCGGCGAAAAGGCATCGGACCTGATCCTGGCCGACGCCTGATCAGGGGACATCAACGAGCGGACAATTGCGTCCGAGCAGACTGGGAGCGGTCGAAATGGGCCGGATGGACGGAAAAGTAGCCATCATCACTGGCAGCGCCCGGGGGATGGGGGCGGCCACCGTCCGGGCCTTTACGGCGGAGGGGGCGAGGGTGATCGTCGCCGACCTGCTCGAAGCCGAAGGTCAGGATCTCGCGCGCCAGCTGGGCGGAACTGCGGACTTCCGCAAACTCGATGTTGCGCAGGACGACGAATGGCAAGTGCTCGTGGAGGAGACGCTATCCCGGCATGGCCGGATCGACGCGCTCGTCAACAACGCCGGCCTAGTGCACTACGCCGACACCATGTCCTTCGAGCCTGAAGCCTTCGATCGACTGTTCTCGGTGAACGTGAAGGGCGCCTTTCTGGGCGTCAAGCATGTCGGCAGGGCGATGACCGAAGCTGGACGCGGCGCTATCGTCAATATCGCCTCGATTGCCGGGCTTCAGGGCGGGAACGGGATATCGATTTACTCTTCCACCAAATGGGCGCTGCGTGGGCTTACCAAGTCCGCCGCCATGGAGCTTGGGCCTTATGGTGTGCGCGTGAATGCCGTTCTTCCGGGCGGCGTGGACACCGTAATGGGGAACCCCGAGGGTCTGCCTGGGGATACCAAAAATCTGTACTACAAGGATGTTCCCTTGCAGCGTATCGGGGAACCCGAAGAAGTGGCCAGCGCCACGTTGTTTCTTTGTACAGACGAATCCTCCTACATCTGCGGTGCGGAATTGTCCGTCGATGGCGGCATGAACGCCGGCCAATATGTTCGACGTCTTCCGGGGGCGCCGAAGGCGTAGAATCCATCCGACGGTGTAGAGCCGCGAACAGACCGGCGGTACCAGCACCGCTGTGCCGCAGTCGGCTAGGATCCGCTCAGCAGATCCCGACATGGTCCGGACCGTGTGCTTGCGCAAATAGACGCGTTGGCTGGACATTCGGTGGAGCAGTCCACGCCCAGACGCCAAGCCATCGCGCAGTGCGAGCGCAACTGAGGAGGTCACTACTCCCACCGTGTGCCCAAGCCTTCCCAGTCGCACATTATCCCTCCTATGCAATAATGTCTTTCAAGATAAGCAAGTTAATCTGCGGATGGGATAGTGGTACAACCGCTCGGGATTCAACAATTGACGAGATACGCGCCGCAGTCATTTTCGAAGCCAAGAGCCGCTTGCGGTCGTTCAAGTCAGACCAAAGACGAGAAGGTGACGGGTTCGTCTTGCATTTAGTCGCGAGTAGTCGTGAAAGAACGCTAGTCACATGCCGGGTGAGCGCTGAAATAACATGCTAATTCGACATCTTCATTATTTCTCGACGCTTGCTGAGCTGCAGCATTTCGGAAGAGCAGCGAAAGCTTGCCACATCACTCAGCAAACACTTTCAGCGGCGTTGAAAAAGTTGGAACATGACCTCGGGGTGTCGCTCGTTTTGCGCGATCGTCAATTTATTGGCCTCACTCCGGACGGCGAGAAATGCGTCACGTTCGCGCAACAGACCTTAGCGCTGTACCAGTCGTTCCGTGTAAGTCTGCAAGGTTCCCGCGCGCTGAGGCCTAGCCGTCCACCGACCCGGCCCGTACCTCGATCCGCATGCGCCGACGGCCTCGGGGATTAAGAGATTCAATCCCGTACGAGCTGTCTCGAACGTCGCGTGACTGCGCGACTGAAGCTGCTCGATGTTCGCGCGAAGCGTTTGAGGCGGGATCTTCCCCGGGGCTCGGTGGCGCGAGTTGCACACCCCGCGCTGAAAGTACCGCCCTGCAGCGGAGCGGCCTGCCCATTGCTGTGCAACTTTGCAGCACAAACGCTGATGCGTCCACCCGTTGCGGCGGGGCCTCAAATGTCGCCGGCGTCGCAGCTCTTTTGCTCGCTGCGGAACCGATGGAGCAGCGGCTCCGTGTAGCCGTTGGGCTGGCGGGTACCCTCGAACACCAGCGCGTGGGCCGCCTGATAGGCCAGGTTGTCGGCCAAATGGCCAGCCATGGGTCGATACAGCGGAT
>Ga0105248_10000340_pt1 | contig 55043 bp, 53 predicted proteins | sample KBSS34metaG_FD_81524 | JGI IMG/M metagenome (GOLD analysis project Ga0105248, IMG submission 81524) | Switchgrass rhizosphere microbial communities from Kellogg Biological Station, Michigan, USA - KBS S3-4 metaG | ecosystem: Host-associated > Plants > Roots > Rhizosphere > Soil | place... | reverse complement strand
CGACGGCGCACAGCTGCGAGGCGGCACGGCGCCCGAGGTGGTCGTGCTCACCCTGAAGACCGACGAGGGGATCACCGGCGTCTCGTTCGGTTCCGGCGGCTTGGATGCGCGCATCACGGCCCGCGCGTTCGCCCAGGTGCGGCCGTTCTTCCTCGGGCGCAACCCCATGGCTCGTGAGCAGAACGCCCTCGAGTTCCGCGCGTTCGACCGGCGCTGGAACCACTCGCCGATCTACGCATTCGGGCCGTACGACATCGCCTGCTGGGACATCGCCGGTAAGCGGGCCGGCCTGCCCATCCATGAGTTGATCGGCACCGCAACCGATCGGCGAGCGGTCTACGTCAGCTCGATGTTCCTGCCGACCGTCGAGGCCTACGTCGCCGAGGCTCTCGACGTGAAGTCGCGCGGCATCCGGGGATACAAGATGCACCCGCCCTCGCCTGCCGAGCTCGACATCGAGGTGTACACCGCGGTGCGCGAGGCGGTAGGCCCCGACTTTCCCCTGATGGCCGACCCGGTCGCCACGCACTCGTACGAGGAGGCGCTTCGGGTGGGTCGCGTCCTCGAGTCCCTCGACTTCCGCTGGTTCGAGGAGCCGTTCTACGACTACGACGTGCAGTCGTACATCAGGCTCCGGCAGAAGCTCGACATCCCGATCGCCGGCACCGAGACGATCGCCGGTGGTGCGCAGCTGACAGCGCAGTTCATCGCGAGCGGCGCGGTCGACATCGTGCGCACCGATCCATCGTGGCGCGGGGGTATCACCTCCGCCCTGAAGGTCGCCCGCCTCGCGGAGGCGTTCGGCATGGACTGCGAGCTGCACACGGCCCTGTACCACCCGATCGAGCTCGCCAATCTGCAGCTCGCGGTGGCCATGAGCAACACCGAATGGTTCGAGTTGCTCTATCCGATCGAGGACTACGCATTCGGCCTGGCTGAACCTCTCGACATCCGGGACGGCTACGCCTACGCGCCGACCGGCCCAGGACTCGGCGCGGTGTACGACTGGGATGCGATCGAGAAGGCCACGGTCGAAATCCTGTGATTCGCCGACGAGAGGAGCCGCAGTGAAACGCGTCGCATCGGTGATCGGCATCCCGCTCGAGAGCGTGCAGCGCTACGAGGAGCTGCACGCCGCCGTCTGGCCCGCGGTGCTCAAGCAGATCGCCGCCAGCCACATCGCGAACTACTCGATCTACCGCTACGGCGAGCTGCTGTTCTCGTACTTCGAGTACCACGGAGCGGACTACGACGCCGACATGGCAGCGATGGCCGCCGATCCGGCGACCCAGGAGTGGTGGGAGGTCTGCATGCCCTTGCAGCGTCCCGTCGAGGATCGCCAAGAAGGTGAGTGGTGGAAGGAGATCCCCGAGATCTTCCACACCGACTGATGACGGTCTTCGAGCAGCTGGCAGGCGACGAGCGCCTCACCTCGGCCATGCTCAGCGATGCGCTGGACGAGTGCGGGCTTCGCGCGCAGGTGCTCGAGACCCGACTCGCGCCCGTCGTTCCGGGGTCGCGCGCGTTCGGCCGGGCCGCGACCGCTCGGTTCGAGCCGAGCGACGCCGATCGGTCGGATGATCCCTACGGAACGGCCATCGACTTCATCAGTGGACTGCGTGTCGGCGAGTTGGTCGTGATCGCGACCTCCGAGAGCAACGACTCGGCGTTCTGGGGCGAGCTCTTCAGCGCTGCGGCGATCGGCGCCGGCGCGGTCGGAACCGTGACGGATGGCAACCTGCGAGACACCCCCAAGATCGCCGCTCTCGGCTATCCGGCCTTCTCGCGCTCGCGACGCCCCATCGACTACCGGCGCCGCATGGCCATCACCGGGGTGCGCCAGACGGTCGCGATCGGCGGCGTGCAGATCGCCGACGGCGATCTGGTGCTGGCCGATGACGATGGCGTGGTCGTCGTTCCCCGCGCACGCGAGGCCGAGGTGCTCGACGCCGCCCGCCGGCGTGCCGCGCGAGAGTCGGTGGTGTTGGCCGAACTGCTCGCGGGAGAGACACTGCGCAGCGTCTGGGACCGGCACCGGATCCTCTGATCCAACGTGATTCCTTGACCTGGTAAATCGATTAACCATATGCTGAGGCCGTGACCGGGACGTCAGAGCCGACGATCACGCTGCGCGGGATGACCTGGGACCATCCGCGCGGCGTCGACGGCCTGCGCGCCTGCGACGCACTGCTGCTGAGCCGTCATGGCGTGGTGGTCGAATGGGAGGCGCGGTCGTTGCTCGCGTTCGGCGACCAGCACGTCGCCGACTTCGCGCGGGACGTCGATCTGATGGTGATCGATCACCCGCATGTGCCGGATGCCGTGGAGGCCGGCGCGCTGCTTCCTCTCGACGCCCTGCCGCAGCTGGCCGAGCTCGAGCGCGAGAGCGTCGGGCGTTCGCATGCGTCGTATCGCTACCGCGGCGTGCAGTGGGCGCTCGGCGTGGACGCGGCGGCGCAGGTCAGCGCGTTCCGACCCGATCGGGCCGACGGCGCGCCGGTGTTCTGGGGCGATGCGCTCGAGCTGGCGCGCACCGGTGTCGTGCTGTGGCCGTACAAACCGGTGGATGCCTTCAGCACCTTCGCCACGCTGATGGCGCAGCGGGGCGCACCCCTCGCCGAGCCCGACCGCTTCGTCGACCGTGCCGTCGCCGTCGAGGTGCTGGAGTTCATGACCGAGCTGGCGGATGCCGTGCCGGCCTGGTGCGCCGACGCCAACCCGATCGACGTCGCCGAGGCCCTGGCCGGCGCCGGCGGACACGACGGCGACTACCAGGTGGGCGTCGCGCTCTTCGGCTACACGAACTACTCGCGGCCCGGATTCCGGCAGCACCTGCTCGCCTACGACGATCTGCCGTCGCTCGACGGGCGAGCTGCGGGATCGACGCTCGGCGGGGCGGGGATCTCGGTCTCGGCATCCACCCGGCATCCGGCGGTCGCCGCCGCGGTCGCCGCGACGCTCGCCGGAGCCGGGGCGCAGCTCGGCCCGTACACGATGGGCGGAGGCCAACCGGGCAACCTGCGCGCCTGGCGCAGCGACGGGGCCAATGAGGCGACGCGCGGATTCTTCCGCAACACCCTGCGCACGCTGGAGCGCGCCTGGGTGCGGCCTCGGGTGCTCGGCTGGCCGGAGCTCCAGCTGGCGCTCTCGCACCTGGTGCGCGACGCCATCCTGGCTCGGCGGGTCGACGCGACAGTGCTCGACGCGATCGAGCGGTTGCCCGGGCTGCACCTGCGCGAGCCGATCACGGCAGGAGCATGACATGACCTACTTCGAGGAATACGAGCTCGGCTCCACCCGGCGCAGCCACGGCCGCACCGTCACCGAGGCCGACATCGTGCTGCACGCGGGTCAGACCGGAGACTTCTTTCCGCACCACATGGACGCCGAGTTCGCCACGTCGCTTCCGGGCGGCCAGCGGATGGCGCATGGCACGCTCATCCTCTCGATGTCGGTCGGGATGCTCGCCAACGAGATCAACGAGCAGGCGATGAGCTACGGCTACGACCGGGTGCGCTTCATCCGTCCGGTGCACATCGGAGACACGATCACGTCCCGGAGCGAGATCGTTGCGCTGCGCGACCACCCCAAGCAGCCGGAGCTGTACGGCTTCGCCGATGAGCGGGTCGAGGTGGTCAACCAGCGCGGCGAGGTCGTCGTCGCGTTCGTGCATCTCTACCTTGTGAACTGCCGCCCCACCAACGACCCCAGGAGTGCGTCATGACCGAGCTCTACCAGCCGAGCCAGATGATCGACACGCACCAGCACCTCTGGAAGCCCTCGGAACGGCGCTACGACTGGCTCGACGCCGCCGGCCTGCCGCTGAACGCCGACTTCGGTCCGGAGGACGTGGCCGCAGAGGTCGCGGCCGCCGGGATCACCTCGACGGTGCTCGTGCAGTCCGCCGACAGCTATGAGGACACCTTCTACATGCTCTCCGTCGCGGCGCGGGTGCCCGTTGTCCGCGGCGTCGTCGGCTGGGTTCCGCTGGATCGCGCGGGAGAGGCGGAGGCGGCGCTCGAGCTCTACGCGGCCTCGCCGGCGGTGCGCGGCATCCGGGTGCTGAACCACAACTACCCCGACCCGAACTGGTTGCTGCGTCCCGAGGTCGACGCCGCCGTGCGGATGCTCGCGCCGCACGGCCTCGCGCTCGACGTGGTCAGCGTGGTACCCGCGCACCTGGTGATGCTCGTCGAGCTCGCCGAGCGGCACCCCGAGCTGACCATCGTGCTGGATCACCTGGCCAAGCCCGACATCGCCGGCGGGGGGTGGGAGCCATGGGCCGGGCTGATGACCGAGGTGGCGGCTCGGCCCAACGTCAGCGTCAAGCTCTCGGGGCTGAACACGGCGTCGTCGCCCGACTGGACTTGGAACGATTGGCTCCCCTACGTCGATCACGCGGTCGCCCATTTCGGCTCCGCGCGGATGATGCTCGGCAGCGACTGGCCGGTGTCGACGCTCGCGGGCGACTTCGTCGGTGTCTGGACGGCCCAGCGCGAGGTGATCGCGCACCTGAGCCACGAGCAGCAGGACGACATCTTCTTCCGCACGGCGACCCGGGTCTATTCATTGGACCAGTCGTGAGCTCGCCGTCCCTGCCTCTCGAGGGGATGCTCGTCCTCGACTTCAGCCAGTTCCTGGCCGGTCCGATGGCGGCCATGCGGCTCGGCGACCTGGGAGCCAGGGTGATCAAGATCGAGCGCCCGGATGGCGGCGACATCGGCCGCCGCCTGGCCTTTGCCGGCATCGTCGAAGACGGTGACACCCTGTCGTTCCACATCACCAATCGCAACAAAGAGAGCTACGCGGCCGACCTGAAGAATCAGCAGGACCTGGCCGGCGTTCGCGAGCTGGTCAAGCGGGCCGATGTCGTCATCCAGAACTTCCGGCCGGGGATCATGGAACGGCTGGGCTTGGGGTACGAGGCGGTCGCCGAGCTCAACCCCGGCATCGTGTACGCGAGCGTCACGGGCTACGGCACCGAGGGCCCGTGGCGGGATCGGCCCGGCCAAGATCTTCTCGCCCAGTCGCTGTCGGGCCTTCCCTGGCTGAACGGCAGCGCCGATGACCCTCCGGTCCCGGTCGGCATCGCGGTCGCCGACATCGTGTCATCGATCCATTTGGCGAGCGGGATCACCGCCGCACTTCTGGGCCGCGAACGCACCGGCGTCGGCTGCCGGGTCGACACCAGCCTGCTCGAGTCGATGCTCGACCTCCAGTTCGAGCTGCTGAGCGCCCACCTCGCCGACCCGTCCGTTCTGGTCGAGCGCGGGTCGCGCTACACGGCCCACGCCTTCCTCCCCGCGCCATACGGCACATACCCGACGGCCGACGGCTACCTGGCGATCGCGATGACGCCCGTGCCACAGCTCGGCACCCTGATCGGGCTGCCGGCGCTCGAACAGTACGTGGACCCTGACAGTTGGTGGAGCGAGCAGACCACGATCACGCGCGCCCTGGCCGACCATCTGGCGACGCGATCGACCGAGCACTGGCTCACGATTCTGGATGCCGCCGACATCTGGTGCGCGCCGGTGCTCACGCTTCCCGAACTGGTCGCCAGCGAGGGCTTCCGCGCGCTCGACGTGGCGCAACAGGTCTCGCGACCCGGGTTGGACGGCGGCCCCCGCATCGACATCCAGACCGTACGGGGTCCCGTGCGCTACGACGGCCGCGTGGTGAAGAACGGCGCAGCGGCGCCCCGGCTCGGCGAGCACACCGAGGCGATCCGAGCCGAGTTCGCCCTTCCCGCACAGGAGGCATCATGATCGAACTCTTCCGCGACGTCTCGGACTATTGCGCGCTCGAGATCCCCGAGGCGCACAAGCGCCCGATCGGCATCGTCGGCGCCGGAGGGATCGTCGACGGCCAGCACCTGGTGGCGTATCGCAAGGCGGGACTCGAGGTGGTCGGCATCACGGATGTCGATTCCGACCGCGCGCGCGAGGTCGCCGAGCGGCACGGCATCCCGCGGGTTTTCGTCGACCTCGACGAGCTGCTCGCCGACGACCGGATCGGGGTCGTCGACATCGCGGTGCCTGTGTCGCAGCAGCCCGAGATCTTTCGCGCTGCCGTCGCTGCGGGCAAGAACATCCTCGCCCAGAAGCCGTTCACCGAGGATCCGGCGACGGCTCGCGAACTCGCGGCGCTCGCCGCCGAGCGCGGGGTGGTCGCAGCCGTCAACCAGCAGCTGCGCTTCGACGAGGGCATCGCGGCCGCGCACCGCATGGTCGAACTCGGCTGGATCGGCGAACTCACCTCGTTCACGCTTTCGGTCAACGCCTTCACCGACTGGACGCAATGGGTCTGGGCCAAGGAGATGGCGCGGCTCGAGATCATGGTGCACTCCATCCACTATCACGACGTGGTGCGCTGGTTCATGGGCGAGCCGGCGTCGGTCTACGCCATCGGCGGCCGGGTGCCAGGGCAGTACCCGGCAGGCGAGACCCGCACGCAGAGCAACTACCGCTTCGCGAGCGGGAGCTCGGCATCGGTGTACGCCAATCACATGAACCCGGGCGGCGACAACACGGCCGAGTTCCGGGTCGAGGGCACTGCTGGCGCAATTCGCGGCACACTGGGGCTGATGTACGACTATCCGGTCGGCCGGCCCGACACCCTCGAGTTGACGAGCTCGGTCGTTCCCACCGACGGATGGGTGCCATATCCCGTCACGCAGCGCTGGTTCCCCGACGCCTTCATCGGGACCATGGGCTCGGTGCTCAACGCCGTCGCGACCGGGTCGACACCGCGCAGCTCCGTCGCCGACAACGTCAAGACCATCGAGCTCGTCGCGGCCCTCTACCGGTCGATGGAGTCGAACGAGGTCGTGGCTCTCGGAGCCTGAGCCATGGTGAAGCTCACGGAAGTCGCGGCCCTTGCCGGAGTGTCTGCGTCCGCGGCGTCGAGGGTGCTCTCGGGCGACCTCACGATCAGGGTCTCGGACGCGACTCGTGCGCGCGTGCTCGACGCGGCACGCCAGCTCGACTACGTGCCGAACCACGCCGGCCGGTCGCTGCGGACCTCGCGCACCAGCACGATCGCCCTCGTCGTGCCGGACGTTACCAGCGCCGTCTTCGCCGAACTCGCCAACGGCGCAGATGACGAGGCTGCGGCTCGCGGTCTCGCGATCGTCCTGGGCCGCGCCGAACGCCTTCGCGCCGATCGTGACTGGCTGCGCAGGATGCTCGGCGAGTCGAGGATCGACGGCGTCATCCTGCAGCTGCCCGATGGCACCGACCCACGAGATCTGGCGGCAACGGTCGGACGGGGGACCCCGATCGTCATCATCAACTCCTCGGACGATGGGCCGCTGAGCACCATCGTGCTCGACGACGCGGCCGGGATCCGCGTCGCGGTCGAGCACCTGAGCGGGCTCGGGCACGAGCGGCTGGGACTCGTCGGCGGTGCGCCCAGTGCGGCGACGGCGAGCCGGCGCGAGGCGGGCTTCCGATCCGCCATGGAGGCCGCAGGCCTTCCGGTGCGCGAGGAATGGATCACCCGCCTCGGCTACGCGGGCGCCGACGGCCGAGCCGCGATCGAGCTCCTCGAGCGACGCGGACCGCTGCCGACCGCGCTCGTGGTCGCCAACCTGAACGCGGCGCTCGGCGTGCTCGCCGCCATCCATGCCCGTGATCTGCGGGTGCCCAGCGACGTCTCGATCGTGGCGATGCACGACGTCTGGTACGCGGATGCCACCTGGCCGCCGATCACGACCGTGCGAATGCCGTTGCGCGAGCTCGGCACCGCGGCGGTCGCCCGCGTGGTCGACGGATGGCGGGACGTGACTCACACTACGATCCGCGATCCGGAGCCCGTGCTGGTGGTGCGGCAGTCGACGGCCGCACCGCGCTGAGGGTTTGAAGCTGGGTCGTCAACCCCTCCGGGCGCGGGGCTCGTACCGCACGACCGGGAAGGCCGCGACGACCAGGGCCCGCAGCGCCTCGAGGTCGCCGTTGACCAACCCCTGCGCGCGGGCCTGAACGAGCACATTGCCGATGGCCGTCGCCTCGACCGGCCCGGCGAGCACCGGCAGTCCCGTGGCGTCGGCGGTGAGCTGGCAGAGCAGCGCGTTCTGACTGCCGCCTCCGACCAGGTGCACGACGGACACCGTGGTGCCGCTCAGCTTGGCGGCCGCAGCGACCGAGCGGCCGTATGCCTCGGCCAGGCTCTGCAGGATCGAGCGCACCAGTTCGGGCCGCGACTCGGGCGCGGCGGCGTTCCGTGCGGCGAACCAGCCCCGGATGCGCGCCGCCATGTCGCCCGGCGCGAGAAAGACCTCGTCGTCCACATCGAACACCGGAACCGGCCCGGTGACATCGGCGGCTTGTGCGATCAGCGCGGGCAACGAGATCGTCTCGCCGCTGCGCTCCCACTCACGAACGCATTCGCTGAGCAGCCAGAGGCCCATCACGTTGTGCAGATACCGCACGCGTCCGTCGACGCCGCCCTCGTTCGTGAAGCCCGCCAGTCGCCCCGCCTCGCTCAGCACCGGGCGTGGCAGCTCGACCCCGACGAGCGACCAGGTGCCGCTGGAGATGTAGGCGAAGTCGGGAGTGGATGCCGGGATCGCCACGACCGCCGATGCCGTGTCGTGCGATCCCACGGTGGTCAGCACCGCGCGGGTCGAGCCCACGCCGCGCACCGCGGAGGGAGCGAGGCCCCCGAGCTCCGTTCCGGCGTCGACCAGGGAACGGAAGATCTGGCGCGGGATGCCCAGCCGCTCGGCCAGGGCGAAGTCCCACTCCCCGGTCACCACGCCGAGCAGCCCGGTGGTGGAGGCGTTGGTGCGCTCGGCGACACTGCGCCCGGTGAGCCAGTAGCCGAGCAGATCGGGCAGCAGCAGGAACGAGTCGGCGAGGTTGAGGGTCCCGGCCATGCGGTCGGCGGTGAGCTGGAACACGGTGTTGAACGGCAGGTGCTGCAGGCCGTTGATGGCGTACAGCTCCTCGGGTGAGACGACGGCGTGCACGGCCTCGACGGCCGGTGCGGTGCGCTCGTCGCGGTAGGCATACGGGGTGCCGAGCATCCGGCCCTCGCGCATCAGCGCGTAGTCGACCGCCCAGGAGTCGATGCCGATGCTGAGTAGTTGCGGCTCCTGCCGGACCGCCGCGGCGAGCCCCTCGACCACGTCGCGGTAGAGCTCAAGGACGCTCCAGTGCAGCCCGTCGAGAGTGCGAACGGGAGCATTGGCGAACCGCGCTACATCGGTCAGCCGCAGTTCGTTCTGGCCGACATAGCCCAGGATGACGCGCCCGCTCGTCGCGCCGAGGTCGACGGCCGCGACCGCACCGCCCGATCGAGCGCCCGCCCGTGCCATCGCGCTACCGCAGGAACGCGGCGGCCACGCCCGCGTCCACCGGGATGTGCAGCCCGGTCGTGTGCGACAGGTCGGGCCCGGTGAGCACCGAGACCGCGTTCGCGACGTTCTCGGGCAGCACCTCGCGCTTCAGGATGGTGCGCTGGGCGTAGAACTTTCCGAGGTCTTGCTCGTCGATCCCGTAGGTCTTCGCGCGGTTCGCGCCCCAGCCGCTGGCGAAGATGCCCGAGCCCCGCACGACGCCGTCGGGGTTGATCCCGTTCACCTTGATGCCGTGCTCGCCGAGCTCGACGGCGAGCAGCCGCACCTGGTGGGCCTGGTCGGCTTTGGTCGCCGAGTACGCGATGTTGTTCGGCCCGGCGAAGACCGAGTTCTTGCTCGCGATGTAGATCACGTCGCCGCCCATGCCCTGCTCGATGAGCACCGGCGCGGTGGCCTTGCTGACCAGGAACGAGCCCTTGGCCATGATGTCGTGCTGAAAGTCCCAGTCCTTCTCGGTGGTCTCGAGCAGCGGCTTGCTCAGGCTCACCCCGGCGTTGTTCACGACGATGTCGATGCCGCCGAAGGCGAGCACGGCATCCTGCACGCCGCGCGCGATCGCGTCGGCGTCGGTGACGTTGACCTGGATGCCGATGGCCACATCGGGGCCGCCGATCTCGGCGGCCGCGGCCTGTGCGTTCGTGAGATCGAGGTCGGCGATGACGACGCAGGCGCCGTCCGCGGCGAGCCGGGTGGCGATGGCCTTGCCGATGCCCGATGCCGCCCCGGTGACGAGCGCGATGCGGGTCGCGTGCGACTTCGGCTTCGGCATCCGCTGCAGCTTGGCTTCTTCGAGCGCCCAGTACTCGATCCGGAACTTCTCGCTCTCGGGGATCGGCTGGTAGCTCGAGACCGACTCGGCGCCGCGCATCACGTTGATCGCGTTCACGTAGAACTCGCCGGCGACGCGCGCGGTCTGCTTGTTCGCGCCGTAGCTGAACATCCCGACGCCGGGCACCAGCACGATCAGCGGGTCGGCGCCGCGGATCGCGGGGCTGTCGGTGGTGGCGTACCTCTCGTAGTACGCGGTGTAGTCGGCGCGGTACTGCTCGTGCAGCTCCTTCAGCCGCGCGATCGAGCTCTCGACGGATGCCCCGGCCGGCAGGTCGAGCAGCATCGGCTTGACCTTGGTGCGCAGGAAGTGGTCGGGGCAGCTGGTGCCCAAAGCCGCCAGTTTCGAGGCGTTGGCCGACGCGAGGAAGTCGAGCACGACATCCGAGTCGGTGAAGTGGCCGACCATCGGGTGGTCGTGCGAGGCGATGCCGCGGATCGTCGGCGCGAGCGCGGCGGCCTTTGCGCGGCGCTCGGCCGGCGGCAGGGCCGCGTTCTTCGCGACGTCGCGGCCGAACGGCGCCTTCTTGCCGTTCTTGGCGAGGTACTCCTCGGCCGTGCGGATGATCCACAGGCTGTTGGCCTCGCACTCCTTGCTGGTCTTCCCCCAGGCCGTGATGCCATGCCCGCCCAGGATGCAGCCGATCGCGTCCGGGTTCTGCTCCTTGATGGCCGCGATGTCGAGACCGAGCTGGAATCCCGGGCGCCGCCACGGCACCCACACCACCTTGTCGCCGAAGGCCTTCTTGGTGAGCTTCTCGCCATCCTTCGCGGTGGCGAAGGCGATGCCCGAATCGGGATGCAAGTGGTCGACGTGCTTGGCATCCACGAGTCCGTGCATGGCCGTGTCGATGCTCGGGGCGGCTCCGCCCTTGCCGAACAGGCAGAAGTCGAACGCGGCGACCATCTCATCCTCGCGGTCGACGCCGGGGTAGACGCTGACGAGCGCGCGCATCCGGTCGAGACGCAGCACGGCGAGCCCCGACTCGGTCAGGGTGCCAAGGTCGCCGCCTGAGCCCTTCACCCAGAGCAGCTCGACCGGCTCGCCGGTAACCGGGTCGGTCTCCGTCCCCTTGGCCGAGGTGTTGCCACCTGCGTAGTTGGTGTTCTTCGGGTCGGCGCCGAGGCGGTTGCTGCGCGAGACGAGGTCGGATGCAGTGCTCATGGTTCCTTCAGCTGTGGTCGTGGTCGTCAGTCGGCGAGGGCCGCGAGCTGGTCTTCGAGGTGGAACACCTCGCGGAGTCTCGGGGCGGCTTGATCGGCGCGGTCGCCGTCGAGGGCGACGAAGAAGCGCGCAGCGTCAGCCTCCCACTCGGCGGTGTCGGGGTCGAGGGCGAGAGCGCGGGTCGACGCCTCGTCGTCATCGACCTCGTAGTAGCCGATCAGCATCCCGTCGTCCCGCAGGAACAGTGAGTAGTTGCGGCGGCCGGAGCGCTCGATGGCGCGCAGCATCGTCGGCCAGACGGCGGTGTGCCGTGCGGTGTACTCCTCGATCAGGTGCGGCTGGACCCGCAGCTCGAAGCAGACGCGCTGTACCGGCCTACTGCCCGGCATCAGGCTCCCCAGCCCGCTTGGGTGCCCCCGACGCGGTCGGCGGCGATCTTGGCCTGGTATCCGGATGCCGCGTAGGCCGCGTACGGGTCGCCGGCGAGGCCGCGCGACTCGCGCCACGCCGCAAGCGCCGGGCGCACGTCGGTGTAGAACGCGTCCATCAGGATGCCGTTGGCCCCGAGCACGTCGCCCGAGTTCTGCGCGGCGGTCAGTGCATCGCCGTCCACGAGCAACGCGCGCGCCGTCATCTCCTGCACGTTCAGCACGGAGCGGATCTGGCCCGGGATCTTGTCCTCGACGTTGTGGCACTGGTCGAGCATGAAGGCCACGCCGGAGTCCTTCCCGTAGCCACCGCCGCGGATGACCTCGTAGAGGATGCGGAACAGCTGGAACGGGTCGGCCGCGCCGACGATGAGGTCGTCGTCGGCATAGAAGCGGGAGTTGAAGTCGAAGCTGCCCAGCTTTCCGAGGCGCAGCAGTTGCGCGACGATGAACTCGATGTTCGTGCCGGGCGCGTGGTGGCCGGTGTCGAGGCAGACGAGCGCCTTGTCGCCGAGCGCCAGCACCTGCACGTACGACGTTCCCCAGTCCGGAACATCGGTGTGATAGAACGCCGGCTCGAAGAACTTGTACTCCAGCACCATCCGCTGGTCGTCGCCGATGCGCGCGTAGATCTTCTGCAACGAGTCGGCGAGCCGATCCTGGCGGCTGCGGATGTCGCCCTGGCCTGGATAGTTGGTGCCGTCGGCGAGCCAGATCTTGAGGTCGCGCGATCCGGTCTGGTTCATGATGTCGATGCACTCGAAGTGGTGGTCGATCGCCTTCTGGCGGATCTTCGGGTCGACGTGCGTCAGCGAGCCGAACTTGTAGTCGTCGTCCTGGAAGGTGTTCGAGTTGATCGTCCCCAGGTCGACGCCGAGCCCCTGGGCATACTCGCGGAGGGCGGCGTAGTCGTCGACCTTGTCCCACGGGATGTGCAAAGCGACGGTGGGCGACAGGGCCGTGTACGTGTTGACCTGGGCGGCATCCGCGATCTTCTCCTGCGGGGTGCGCGGGGTGCCGGGAGTGCCGAACACCTTGAATCGCGTCCCGGAGTTGCCGAACGCCCACGAGGGCAGCTCGATCGCCTGTTCGGCGAGGCGGGGGGCGATGGACGCGAAGTCAGTCATGACGGTGAGTTCCTGTTCGGGCGACGATGCCGATGAATCGTTTCAAAAAGAGAAGCCGGGATGACACTATGCGGGAAGAAGACGCAGCGTCAAGTCAGGCCTCCTGAGGAAACGGGAGGGGGTCCGTCCGGCCGGATGGCCGGACGGACCCGCCCTGGTGACCAGTTCAGCGATTAGAAGTTGAACTGGTCGATGTTGTCCTTGTTGTACTGGAACGGGTCGCCAAGCAGGACGGTGCCGTCCTTGCCGACCTTGAAGCTGCCCAGGGTGCCGGCCTTGAAGCTGTCACCCTCCTTGCCGGTGATGGTGCCGTCGATCAGCGCCTTCGCGGCGTAGGCCGCGAGGTAGCCGAGGTCTCCCGGGTTCCACAGCGCGAACGCGGTGACGGTGCCGTCCTTGACGTAGGCCTTCATCTGGTTCGGTGTGCCCAGACCGGTCACCGCGACCTTCCCCTTGAATGCCGAGGTCGAGATGTACCGGGCCGCCGCAGCGATTCCGACCGTGGTGGGCGAGATGATGCCCTTCAGGTTGGGGTAGGTCTGCAGCAGGGCTGCCGTCTTGTCGAACGAGGTCTGGTCGTCGTCGTTGCCGTATACGACGTCATCCAGCTTGATGTTCGGGTGGTTCGCGGCCAGGTCCTTCTTCATGAGGTCGATCCAGGCGTTCTGGTTGGTCGCGTTGGCCGAGGCCGACAGGATGGCGATCTCACCGCTGTCATTGATCTGCTTGGCGATCATGTCCACCTCGACCTTGGCGATGCCGTCGGCGGTCGCCTGGTTGATGAACAGGTCGCGGCAGCCGACAGCGGTGTCGGAGTCGAAGGTGACCACCTTGACGCCGGCCTTCTGCGCCTGGTTGATGGCCGAGCACGGCGCCTTCTGGTCATCCGCCGAGAGCACGATGGCGCCGACCTGCTTCTGGGTGAGCGTGTTGATGTAGCTCACCTGGGCGTCGGGCGCTGCGGTGGCGGGCCCGACCTCTGCGTAGGTGCCCTTGAACTCGGCGATGGCCTTCTTGCCGCCGGCGTCCGAGGTGTCGAAGTATGCGTTACCGAGGTTCTTCGGGAGGAAGGTGATGGCGTAGTTCTTGTTACCGCTTCCTCCCGAGCTGCTGCCGCCGCTGGCGGCGCAGCCGGCCAGGAGCATTGCGGCCGCCGCCAGGGTGGCGACCCCGGCGAGACGAACGCTGTGACGAGTCTGGAACATCGTTGTTTCCTTTCGGTGGTGTCTGTCGATGTGACTGCATCGGCGCGGAGTGAACGGTCAGCTGGATGCCGAGCCGCCCGTCTCGCGTCGCCTTCTCCCCGCGCTGAGCCGCATGCGTTGCAGCCAGGCGAGGAAGCTGGTGAGGATCACCGAGAGCACGAGGAGCGTGCCGGTGATCACGTTGATGACGTCGGAGGTGATGCCGGCCAGGCGCAGGGCGCTGGCGAGCACGCCGATCAGGAGGGCGCCCGCCAGAACGCCAGGAAGCGCTCCGCGTCCGCCGAAGATCGAGACACCTCCGAGGAGCACTGCGGCAACGACCGAGAGCTCGAGTCCCGTCGCATTATCGCCGCGGGCGCTCCCGAAGCGCAGGGTGTAGAAGATCCCAGCGAGCGCCGAGACGAAGCCGGCGAGCATGAACAGGATGAACTTGGTGCGCTGGATCTTCACGCCCGAGAACGCGGCGGCATCCGGACTGAGACCGATCGCGTAGATGCCCCGGCCGAAGGGGGTGAAATGCAGGAGTGCGCCGAAGATCAACGCGAGCACGACGATGAGGACCGTCACCGAGGGGATCAGGGTGCCGGGGAGGGTCGACGTGGCGAGGTCTGTCCAGAACGCGGGGAACGAGGTGACGGCCGTCGTGCCGAGCAGCCCCTGCGCCAGCCCGCGATAGAGGGCGAGCGTGCCGATGGTGACCGCCAGGGAGGGCAGACCGACCCTGGTCACCAGCAGGCCGTTGACCGCTCCACCGATGAGTCCGACCAGGAGCGCGATGGCGGCGGCAGCCGGGAACGGCCAGTGCGCCTGAGTGAGCAGACCGATGATCGAGCTGGAAAGTCCCATGGCGCTCGCGACCGACAAGTCGATCTCGCCGGTGATGATGACAAGGGTCATCGGCAATGCGATCAGCAGGATGGGCGCCGTGTCGAGCAGCAGGAAGTTGTAGGTGATCGGCGCACCGAAGTGCGGAACCGCGGCCGAAGCGACGACGATCACGACGACGAGCAGCGCGATGATCGCGGTCTCGCGGCGTATCAGCAGCCGCTGCCAGAGCGGCCTGCCGTAACCGGGATAGTTTCGCCCTCCGGACGACGACCCGGTCGTGGGAGAGGTCGTGGTCGTCATGCTTCCGAGTCCTCCATCACCGTCAGTCGTCTCGCTTGCCGGAGGGCGAGTATGCGGTCGAGGACGATCGCGCCGATGATCAGCGCGCCGACGACGGCCTGCTGCCAGAAGTCCTGGATGCCGAGCACCGGAAGAGCCCGGTTGATCGTGAGCAGCAGCATGGCGCCGATGGCCGCGCCCCACACCGACCCCACTCCGCCGAAGATGGCGACGCCGCCGATGACAGCGGCTCCCACGGCTTGAAGTTCGAAGCCCGAGCCCGCCTGGGAGTCGACCGTGCCGTAGCGCGCGACGTACAGCACTCCCGCCAACCCGGCGAGAGCTCCGCTCACGATGAACGCGAGCAGCACCCGCCGGCCGACCTTGAGGCCGTACAGGTTGGCGGCATCCGGGTCGGAACCGATCGCGTAGAACTCGCGACCGCCGCGGATGTTGCGCAGGTACCACGCCGCGACCACGAGCACGACCGCCGCGATGACCGTGATCACCGGGATGAAGAGCAGCTGAGCCGTGCCGATGCCCTGGAAGTCATTCGGGATGTCGCTCGAGTTGATGCGGTTGCTGCCGGTCCACAGCACGTTGATGCCGCGGAAGGCATAGAGCGTGCCCAGGGTGATGACCAGCGACGGCACCTTCGCGATCGAGATCAGCAGGCCGTTGACGGCGCCGAGCGCGGCGCCACCTGCGACGGCGATCAAGGCGACGAGCGGCCAGGGGATGTCGGTGTACTTGAACAGGGTGCCTGCCGTGTAGGCGGTCAGGCCGATCACCGATCCGACCGACAGGTCGACGTTGCGGGTGATGATGACCATCGCCTCGCCGACCGCGATCAGCAGAACGAGCATCGGGGTCACGAGCAGATCGCGAAAGCCGTCCTGACTGAACACGAATGACGAGTTCTTCACGGTGGTGACGACCACGACCAGCAGGAAGGCCAGCAGGATGCCGGTCTCGCGGGCGCGCGTGACGCGCTTGAGGGAGTTCACGCGGCAGCCCCGGTCGCCGCGCGCATGACGGACTCGGCGGTCGCGTCCGCGCGCTCGATGGTGGCCGAGATCCGCCCCTCGCGCATGACGAGCACGCGGTCGGCCATGCCGAGGACCTCGGGCAGCTCCGACGAGATCATCAGGATTCCCATTCCTTCGCCGGCGAGCTGCGAGAGCAGGCGGTGCACCTCGGCCTTGGTGCCGATGTCGATGCCACGGGTGGGCTCGTCGACGATCAGCACCTTCGGCTCGGTGGCGAGCCACTTGGCCAGCACGACCTTCTGCTGGTTGCCGCCCGAGAAGGTGCCGACCTCGGCATCCAGCGCGGAGCTCTTCACCTCGAGGCGACTGGCCCAGACCCGGCTGGCCTCGTTCTCGCGACGGCCGGTGATGATCAGGCCGGCGGCGGCGAGCCGCTGGCGGATGGCGATGGTCAGGTTCTCGGCGACGGAGGCCCCGATCACCAGGCCCTCTTTGCGGCGGTCCTCGGGGACGAGCGCGAGCCCGGCCCGCATGGCCGCCGCCGGATTGTGGCCGGGAACGCGGATTCCCGCGAGGGTGACGGTGCCACTGTCGTAGCCGTCCACGCCGAAAACCGCTCGGGCGACCTCGCTGCGACCGGCGCCGACCAGGCCGGCGAGCCCGACGATCTCGCCCGAGCGCACCTGGAAGCTGATGTCGTCGAAGATGCCCGCCGAGCTCAGGCCCCGCACGTCGAGCACGACATCGCCGATGGTCGCCTCCTGCTTCGGGAACAGGTCCGCGACGTCGCGACCGACCATCTGACGCACGATGGTGTCCACGTCGGTGTCGGCGATCAACTCGGTCGCGATGTACGAGCCGTCGCGCATCACCGTGACCACGTCGCAGAGGGCGAAGACCTCGTCGAACCGATGTGAGATGAAGAGCAGCGCCCGGCCCTCATCCCGCAGACTGCGAGCGACGGCGAACAGGCGGTCGACTTCGACGCCGCTGAGTGCTGCGGTGGGCTCATCCATGATCAGGACGCGTGCGTCGAGGCTGATCGCCTTGGCGATCTCGATGATCTGCTGGTCGGCGATCGAGAGGCCCCGCGCGGGCCGGTCCGGGTTGATCCTGACGCCGAGGCGCTGGAACAGGGCGAGAGCCTCGGCGTGCATCGCCTTGCGATCGATGCGGCCGAACGAACGCAACGGCTGACGACCCATGAAGATGTTCTCGGTGACGGTGAGATCGGGGAACAGGGTCGGCTCCTGGTAGATCACCGCGATGCCCGCCGCTTTGGCCTGCGCGGTCGACGAGAAGCTGACCGGTTCGTCATTCAGCAGAAACTCGCCGGAGTCCGGCTGGTAGAGGCCCGCGATGATCTTGACCAGAGTCGACTTGCCCGCTCCGTTCTCGCCGACGAGGGCGTGGATCGAGCCGTTGTCGAGTGTGAGCGTGCCGGAGCGCAGAGCCACGACGGCGCCGAAGGTCTTCACGACCTTGCGCAACTCGAGCGCGTGAGCGGAGGAGTCCACGGGGGCGGGGCTCATGGCCAGGCTCTCCTTTGAGTCCAAACGGTGAAACGATTCAGGTGCTGTTCAGGCATACTACATGCAGGGATGCCCCCCGGGTCAAGCCGAAGTCGGGGCAACGAATCTGAGTCGTTTCAGAGTTTGGTAGGGTCGCACCACCCTGGCCCGGGGATCACGCCGAAGGAGGCTCGATGGCCGCGACGAGCATCCGTGACGTGGCCAAGCTGGCCGGCGTCTCGGTGGGCACCGTCTCGAACGTGCTCAATCGGCCGGGCGAGGTCTCCGCCGATTCGGTGATCCGGGTGCAGCGCGCGATCGAGCAGCTGGGCTACCGGCGTAACGACGCCGCCAGGCAGCTCCGAGCCGGCACCTCCTCAACGGTGGGCTTCGTGGTGCTCGACGGCCAGAACCCGTTCTTCAGCGCGGTCGTGCGAGGAGCCGAAGACGAGGCGTCCAAGAACGGGATCGCGATCCTGCTCGGCAACACCGATGAGGACTCCACGCGGGAGCGGATGTACCTCGACCTGTTCGAGGAGCAACGCGTGCGCGGAGTGCTCATCTCGCCCTACCGCGACATCAGTCCGCGGCTGGAGCAGCTCCGGTCACGCAACATCCCGGCGGTGCTCGTGGATCGCTTCAGCGGAGACGGGCGGTTCAGCTCGGTCTCGGTGGACAACGTCTCGGGCGGCAGGATGGCGGCCGAGCACCTGATCCAGACCGGGCGTCGCCGCATCGCTTTCGTCGGCGGCCCTTTCGATCTGAGGCAGGTGAGCGACCGGCTGGCCGGAGCTCGGGTTGCCGTCGAAGCTGCCCCGCACGACGTCGGGATCGAGGTGGTGGCCACGAGCGCGCTCACGGTCGAGGAGGGCATCGCCGCGGGCATGCGGATCCTGGGCAGGCTCGAACGCGACTGGCCGGACGCGGTGTTCGCCGCCAACGACTTGCTCGCGCTCGGGCTTCTTCAAGCGTTCGTCGGCAGCGGCAAGCCGCTTGTGCCGCAGCGGATCGGGCTCATCGGCTTCGACGACATCGCCTTCGCCGGGGCGGCAGCGGTGCCCCTCTCGTCGATGCGGCAACCGAGCCGTACGATCGGCGCCACCGCATTGCGGGTGCTCATCGAAGAGGCCGACGACCCGGCACTGATCCCTCGTCAGACCGTCTTCCAGCCGGAACTCGTCGTGCGGGAGTCGACGCGCGCAGGCTGACGAATCACGCCTCCCGCTGTGATGGCGACCGGGTCGCCGTCAGCGCGGGATCCCTCTCGATGACATCACCCAGTGCCTGGTCGATTTGCGTCATCAGCTCGGTCGGGATCGTCACTCCGGAAGCCTTCACATTCTCGGCCACTTGCTCGGGTCGCGACGCGCCGATGATCGCCGAGGCGACGTTGGGGTTCTGAAGGACCCACGCGATGGCGAGCTGAGCCGGGCTGAGCCCGAGCTCACGACCGATCGGGGCCAGGGCCTGAACCCTCGTCAGCACCTGGTCGGTCAGGAAGCGCTTCACCGCGCCCGCGCCGCCCTTCTCGTCGGTGGCGCGGGAGCCGGCCGGCAGGGGCGCGCCGGGGACGTACTTGCCGCTCAGGACTCCTTGCGCCACCGGCGACCAGACGATCTGCGAGATCCCGAGCTCGACCGACGTCGGGATGATGCGCTCCTCGATGACGCGCCAGAGCGCGGAGTACTCGGGCTGGTTCGAGATCAGCTGCACCTTGAACTCGGCCGCCAGTGCGTGACCGGCGCGCAGCTGCTCCTCGGTCCATTCGCTGACTCCGATGTAGAGCGCCTTGCCGCTGCGGACAATATCGGCGAAGGCTTGGAAGGTCTCCTCCAGCGGCGTCTCGAAGTCGAAACGGTGAGCCTGGTAGAGGTCGACATAGTCGGTGCCGAGCCGCCTGAGGGATCCGTCGATCGACTCCATGATGTGCTTGCGCGACAGGCCGACGTCATTGTGGCCCTTGGGGCCCGTCGGGCCGAACACCTTGGTGAAGATCTCGAGCGACTCCCGCCGCTGCCCCTTGAGGGCTGCGCCGAGCACGGTCTCGGCCGCGGTGTTGGCATACACGTCTGCCGTGTCGAACGTCGTGATGCCGACCTCGAGGGCCTCTCGAACGCAGGCGAGGGCGGTGTCGTTCTCCACCTGGGAACCGTGCGTGAGCCAGTTGCCGTAGGTGATCTCCGAGATCTTGAATCCCGAGTTGCCCAGATACCTGAACTGCATGATTTCTCCATTCGAGGGTGCAGACGCGCTGGAGCCGACGCTGCGACCGCGCGATAGTAGAGGATGTAGATCGATACACAACCAGCGTAACGGCCGAGGAGAGGGCGACTCACCGTGAATCGGATCCAAGACATCGCCGGAATCGGCATCGGAACCGCGCAGTTCGCGTTCAAGAACGGCAGTCGCGATCAGTCGGTGGCCACCATCCTTGCCGGGCTGGCATCCGGCATCCGCCTCATCGACACCGCGCTGGCATACACCCGGGTCGGCGAGGTCAGCACCGCCGAGTCGATCGTTCACGATGCTCTCGCCGAATACCGGGCACCTGGCGAGGTCCTGGTAGCGACCAAGGGTGGCCATTGGCGTCGTGGCGATGAGTTCCCGATCGACGGGACGGAGGCGACACTGCGGGCGCACTGCGAGACCAGCCTCCGCACGCTCGGTGTCGAGGCGCTGGATCTGTATCAACTGCACCATGTCGATCCGAAGGTCCCTCTCGAAGAGAGCGTTGCCGTGTTGGACACGCTGCGCCGTGAAGGCAAGATCGTGCAGATCGGCCTGTCCAATGTGACCCGCGAGCAACTCGAGTCCGCGCGCCGGATCGCCCCGATCGCCTCCGTGCAGAATCGCCTGTCGTTCGCTCGGCTATCCGATCTGCCCTTGGCGAAGAGCTGCGTCGAGCTCGGAATTCGGTATCTCGCCTACTTGCCGCTGGACGGGCCGGACGCGGTGATTGGTCCCGACGATCCGCGCAGGATTCTCGCCGAGCGACGCGGGGTCTCGGTTCAGGCCCTCACCCTCGCGTGGCTTCTGCAGCTGTCGGCAGCTGTCGTCCCGCTCGTTGGAGCGAGTCGCCCGGCCACCATCGTCGACTCGGCCGGCAGCACCGACCTCGAGCTGTCGGTCGAGGAGGTCGATGCGATCGATCGGGCGGCACATGCCGGCTCCTGAGTCGGAGTTCGAGACCACCGCCGAGTTGGTCGCCCAACTCGTTCGGGAGCAGCACCCGCGGATGTCTGGCGATGTGGAGCTCGTCGGGCGCGGATGGGACTGCGATCTCTACCGGTTGGGAGCCGACCGCGCCGTGCGACTTCCTCGTCGATCCGGAGGCGTGACGTCGCTGCTCAACGAGCAACGATGGCTGCCCACTGTGGCGGCCGAGCTGCCGATTCCGATCCCGGTCCCCCTCGCGGTCGGTCGCGCCGGCGCCGGGTATCCGTGGGGCTGGAGCATCATCCCGTGGTTCGAGGGCATTCCGGCCGACATGGTGTCAGCCGCGTCCCGCGATTTCGCCGCGGCGCGACTCGGCGAGGTCGTCGCGGCGCTGCACTCGCCTGCGCCGGCCGATGCGCCGACCAGTTCCTACCGAGGGGTGCCGCTCGGCGATCGCGACAGCATCGTTCGGCGGGCATTGAGTCGGCTCGCCGAGGCAGAGCCCGCGCTGCGGATCTGGGATGCGGCCGTTGACGCGCCGCCGAACCCGGTGAGTTCCTGGACGCACGGGGACCTCCACCCGGGCAACGTGCTGCTGCACGGCGACGGCCAGGACGGTCGTCTTGCGGCCATGATCGACTTCGGGGACATGTCGGGCGGGGATCCCGCGGTCGACCTCGCCGCCGCGTGGCTGTTCTTCTCGCCCGAGGGCCGCAAGCGGTTCCGGGCGGCGGCCGGCCGGCGGCGATACGACCCGCACGCGTGGACTCGCGCGCGGGGGTGGGCGGTCGACATCTCCATCGGTCTGATGACGGAGTCGGACGGGTCCGAGCGCATGACATCGCTCGGTCGTTCCGGGTTGCTGGCGGTGCTTTCCGACTCGTAGCGAGCCGTCAGGTCGTGGGGGGGAAGGTCGACGAGCGGACCACCAACGTCGTCGGCATCTCGATGTAGCGCGACTCGCGCCTACCCTCGATTCGCTCGAGCAACAACGCGCCGGCACGTCGACCCATCTCGTGTCCATGCTGGTTGACGGTGGTCAGGCTGATTCGCGGATTGGCCGCCATGTGGGAGTCGTCGTATCCCGAGATCGAGAGGCCGGCGAGGTCGTCGAACTCGGCCGCGGCACGCATGGCGCCGAAGGCCGCGTCGTCGTTACCGGCGAAGATCGCGGTGGGCCGCAGGCCCGCCTCGAATGCACGACGGCTCTCGATGTACGAGGTGTTCTCTTCGAAGCGCGCGGTGATGATCGAGATCTCGTCGTCCAGGCCGGCCTCTCGCATGATCCGTCGATATTCGTTCTGCCGGATGATGTGCGGGCGATCGGGGAGGCTGATCCAGGCCGGGTCCAGATGTGTGATGTGGGCGATCCGTCGGTGACCCAGACCCATCAGGTGACGCATCATCACCTCGACCCCTTGACTGTCGTCGCCGACGATCGTGTCGAAGGTCGTCGACGACAGATGCACGCCGAGCTGCACCATGGGAACGCGACGACCCATGTCGTCGAGCCATTCGGCGTCAGCGAGAGGCGAGATGGCCAGGATGCCGTCCACCTGGCGGTCGTACAGGCTTTCAATGGCAGGGGCTGCGGGCCCGCTGCGCTCGGCGATGGCGACGATGGTTTGGAATGGCGTGTCGGCCACGGCCGACGAGAGCCCGAGCAGCACATCCGCGATGAAGTTGTTGGTGATGTCATTGATGACCACACCGATCGTGAAGGTGCGCCCCCGCATCCCACGAGCCGAGATTCGAGGGCGGTACCGCAACTCGTCGATGGAGGCATTCACTCGCAAGCGCATCTCATCGCTGACCCCATAGGCGTTCCTGAGGACCTTCGAGACGGCCGCACGCGAGACCTGCGCGTGGGTGGCGACGTCTTCGATGGTCGTCCGCCTGTGCTCCTGAGATTCGTCGACAGCCACAATGCTCCTTGTTGTCAGGATCGTAGCGGGAGGTTGTGCCCTGGGCGGACCGCGTGTACAGTCCTGACGTTGTAGACCATTCTACGCGAAAAGTAGAATGATCTACGACATCCCTTCATGCCGGTGTCGGCAACTTACAGAGAGGTAAGAACCTTGAATCAACGAGGACTCATGAGGCGGGGACTCATCGCAAGCGCGGCTGTCGTCGTCGCCGCGCTCGCTCTCGCCGGCTGCTCAGCAGGCGGCGGCACCGGCAGCGGCAAAGTGACGATCAGCTACCTGGTCGACAACGCACCCCTGACCACGGCGACGACCAAGACCTTCGTCGCGGCCTTCGAGAAGGCCAACCCGAACATCACCGTCAAAGTGGAGTCGCGGGCGCAGGGAGCCGATGGCGACAACATCATCAAGACCAAGCTGGCCACCGGCTCGATGAACGACGTATTCCAGTACAACAGCGGGTCGCAGATCCAGGGCGACCACCCCGATCAGACGCTCGTCGACCTGTCGGGCGAGCCATGGGCCAAGGCTGTCACCAAGGACTTCAAGGCCAGCGTGGCCGGGACGAAGCAGGGAGCCGTCTACGGAGCACCGTGGGGGACGACCTTCGCGGGCGGCGTCATGTACAACACGAAGGTCTACGACAAGCTGGGCCTGAAGGTGCCGACGACCTGGGACGAGTTCATCTCGAACAGCCAGAAGATCAAGGCGGCCGGAATTGCGCCGGTGCTGCAGACCTTCGGCGACACCTGGACGAGTCAGCTGTTCGTTCTCGCCGATTTCGCCAACATCAACGCCAAGGACTCGAAGTGGGCGGCGGACTACACAGCCAATAAGCCGGACGCCAAGTACGCGAAGCAACCGGGCCTTCTCGGATTCCAGTACACCGCCGAGGTCTTCCAGAAGGGTCTCGTCAACGACGATTACGCGTCGCTGACCAACGCCAACGGCCTGAAGGATCTCGCGGACGGCACCGCGGCGCAGTACCCGATGATCACGATCGTGATCAGCACTCTGAAGCAGAGCAATCCCGATCAGGTGAACGACATCGGCTACTTCGCCATCCCGACCAGCGACGGCAGCGCGCCGCACATGACGATCTGGGAGCCGAACGCCCTCTACATCCCGAAGTCGACGACGGGCGCCAAGCTCGACGCCGCGAAGAAGCTGCTGGCCTTTGCGAACTCCAGCAAGGGATGCGAGATCCAGGCCAGCGCGCAACTCGTCACCGGGCCGTTCGCCACGACCGCCTGCAAGCTGCCGTCCGACGTGCTGCCGCTCGTCAAGGACGAGCAGAAGTACCAGGACGCCGGTAACACCGGTTCGGCGCTCGAGTTCCTGTCGCCCATCAAGGGTCCGAACCTCGAGAAGATCCTGATCCAGGTCGCCACGGGTCAGGCGACAGCCGCCCAGGGCGCCGCGTTGTACGACCAGGACGTCAAGGCCCAGGCTCAGCAGCTGGGTATCAAGGGCTGGTAGCCAGTCCGCAGCAGAACCCGCAGGGGCTGGCTCTCACCAGCCGGCCCCTGCGGCCCTGCGCTCGGTGAGGAGCAAGAGATGACGACCATCAACATCCCGGTGCAATCCGTTTCGGCACCCCGTCGGCCCGACGGCCGACCGCGTAAAGCCCGGAGCATCTACCCTTCGTGGTTCTACATCCCCGCGATCGCCCTCTATGCGGTGTTCTTCGCGGTCCCGACCTTCGCGTCGTTCTACTTCTCGTTGACCAGGTGGTCGCTCTTCGACGCGACCTTCATCGGCTTCGACAACTTCGTCACGTTCTTTCAGAATCCGCAGCTCTTCAACGGATTCATCCACACCTTCGAGTACGGGTTCGTCACTTCGGGCGCGAAAGTGGTGATCGGCTTGGCTCTCGCGCTTCTCCTGACCTCCCCGGTCATCGGCCGCGGATACCTTCGCGCGGTCGTCTTCTTCCCGGTCCTCGTGTCGACCATCGGCGTCGGCTTCGTGTTCAAGTCACTGCTCGACCCGTTCCACGGGGTCGTCAACGCCGCGCTCGGCGCCGTCGGCCTTCCGAAGCCCGGCTGGTTCACCGACCCCAACATGGCGTTGTGGACGATCGCGGGCGTCGACGTCTGGAAGGGCGTCGGCATCGCGACCCTGATCTTCATGGCCGGGATCGTCGCCATCCCGCAGGAGTACATCGAGGCGGCACGGATGGACGGGGCGTCGAGTTGGCGGCTGTTCCGCTCGGTGATCCTGCCCCTGTCACGCCCGGCGATGGGAACGGTGATCATCCTCTCCCTGATCGGCGGCCTTCGGTCGTTCGACATCATCTGGGCGACGACGAACGGAGGCCCGGGATTCGCCAGCGACGTCATCGCGTCCGTGATCTACAAGCAGTACCAGGCGGGCTTCTTCGGGTTGTCCACCGCGGGCAACGTGATCCTGTTCCTGGTGGTGACGGCGATCATGGTGCCGGTCTCACGGTTCATCAACCGACGGGACGTCGAACTGTGAGCCGCCGTACGCGCATCCAGCGCTGGGTCGTCGGGATCTTCGCGATCCTGGCGTCGGTGTTCGTGTTCCTCGTCCCGTTCGCGTTCGTGGTCATTCAAGCCGCGAAGAGCCCGGCCGAGGCGTCGAGCATGAACTTCGACCTTCCCGCGCACTGGCTGTTCTGGGACAACCTCGTCGGCGTTCTGCAGTCGAACGACGGCATCATCATCACGGCCTTCATCAACTCGACGATCCTCACGATCACCAGCGTCGTGGTCATGGTGGTCTTCGCCGCCATGGTCGGCTACGTGCTCCAGCGCAAGCGGACCCGGTGGAACCCCTGGATCAACTTCTTCGTGCTGGCCGGCCTGATCGTGCCGCCCGCGGTGGTGCCGACGATCTGGGTGCTGCAAGGGCTCGGGATCTTCAAGACGCTGTTCAGCGGGGTGCTGGTCGAGGCGACGTTCGGCCTCTCGTTCTCGATCCTGCTGTTCCGCGCGTTCGTCGCGACCATTCCACGTGAACTCGACGAAGCGGCGACGATCGACGGCGCCGGGCCGATCCGCCTGTTCTTCCGGGTGGTCCTTCCGCTTCTGCGGCCTGTGATCGTGACCGTGATCGTCGTGCAGTCGGTCGCCGTGTTCAACGACTTCCAGAACCCCCTGTACTTCCTTCCGGGGAACGATCTCGCGACGGTCCAGCTCACGCTCTACAACTTCCAGAGCCAGAGTCTGAGCCAGTTCAACCTGCTGTTCATGGACATCCTGCTCATCACCATTCCGCCATTGGTGCTCTACATCTTCTTCAACCGCCAGATCGTCGCCGGTCTGACCAGCGGTGCCGTCAAGGGCTGAACTCTCCGCCCTTCTTCATCACCACCGAAAGGACGCCATGACCTGGCATGCCCATTTCATCGCCTCGCAGGAGGAATTCGACGGGGCGCCGCTGTTGCGCCGCGAGTTCGAACTCGAGGAGGGGCACGGCGCGGTCCGCTCGGCCGACTTGGCCGTGAGCGCCCTGGGCATCGTCGAGCCGTACGTCAACGGCGAGCCCGTCTCACAGGACCTCCTGACCCCCGGATGGACCAGCTACGAGTGGCGGATTCGCGTCGTGCACTACGACGTGGCCGACCGCTTGGCGCAGGTGAACGTGCTCGGGCTCGCGATCGGCAATGGGTGGTATCGCGGACGTCTGGGGTGGACCGGTGCCCGCGCCCTGTACGGGAACCGGATCGCCGGGTTCGCCGAGTTGACCATCACGTTCGAGGACGGCGCCGTGCAACGCATCGCGACGGATGACACCTGGACGTCGGGGCCGAGCGCCGTGCTCGCCAATGACCTGTACGACGGGCAGACGATCGATGCGCGCCTGCGCAGCGATGACTGGCTGCGCCCGGGATTCTCCAGCGCCGGCTGGGGCGCTGTCGACGTGCTCGACGAGACCACTGACAAGCTCAGCGAATCGCAGGCGCCGAGGGTCTCACGACAGCAGGAGGTCGCCCCTCAGCGAATGTGGACGTCGCCCTCCGGCAAGACCCTCGTCGACTTCGGCCAGAACCTGGTCGGCTGGGTGCGGGTCCGGGTTCGCGGACCTGTGGGATCGGAGGTGGTGATCCGGCACGCCGAGGTGCTCGAGAACGAGGAGCTCGGAACGAGGCCCCTGCGCAGTGCGCACGCGGAGGACCGCTACATCTTGAGCGGGGGCGACGACGTCTTCGAACCGACGATGACCTTCCACGGCTTCCGCTACGCGGAGGTGATCGGCTGGCCGGGCGAACTCGGCACCGACGACATCACGGCCGTCGTCGTCGGGTCGGATCTCGAGCGGATCGGCACCTTCAGCTGCTCCGATCCCGTGCTCGATCGTTTTCATCAGAACGTCGTGTGGGGCATGCGCGGCAACTTCCTCTCGGTGCCCACCGACTGTCCGCAGCGCGACGAGCGTCTGGGGTGGACCGGCGACATCGCGGCCTTCGGTCCGACGGCGGCCTACCTCTATGACGTCGATGCCTTCCTCAAGGACTGGCTGCTCGATGTGTCTCTCGAGCAGGCCCACCACGAGGGAATCGTTCCCTTCGTCGTTCCTGACGCCATCAAATACTTCGGCATTCCTCCTCACCACGGTGACGGCGCCGCCCCAACCGCCCTGTGGAGCGACGCGGCCGCATGGGTTCCCTGGGACCTCTGGGAGGCCTACGGCGACCGCGATGCCCTGGCAACGCAGTTCGACTCCATGGTCTGGCACGTTCGGAAAGTGCGTGAAGCCCTCTCGGCAACCGGCCTGTGGGACACCGGATACCAGTTCGGCGACTGGCTGGATCCGGATGCTCCGCCCGAGGCCCCCGACAAGGCGAAAGCCGATCCGAGCGTGGTCGCCACGGCGTGTGGCTACCGTTCGGCGCTCCTCGTCGCGAAAGCAGCCGCCATCCTGGGCAAAGACGCCGAGCATGCCGAGTTCGAAGAGTTGGCCGATCGGATGAAGGCCGCCTTCAATGAGCACTACGTCAATGAGGGGATCGTCCGCAGCGACAGCACCACGGTGTACTCATTGGCGATCGTGTTCGGTCTTCTCGACGGAGACGACCTCCGGGTCGCGGGAGACCGCCTCGCCGAATTGGCCGCACAGGCCGGCTACCGGATCTCGACAGGTTTCGCCGGCACGCCGTTCATCGCTGATGCCCTGACCGTGACCGGACACCTGGACGACGCCTACCGACTCCTGATGGAGCACGAGAACCCCTCGTGGCTGTACTCGGTGACGATGGGCGCCACGACCGTGTGGGAGCGCTTCGATTCGATGCTCCCCGACGGCAGCATCAACCCGGGCGAGATGACCAGCTTCAACCACTACGCGCTCGGCGGGGTCGCGGACTGGATGCATCGCACCATCGGCGGTATCTCGGCCCTCGAGCCGGGATATTCGCGCATCCTGCTCGCGCCGCGCCCGGGCGGTGGATTGACGTGGGCCTCCTCTTCATTGCAGACGCCGCACGGCAGGGTATCCGTCGACTGGCGGATCGACGCGAGCGGGATGACCGTCGACGTCGAGGTGCCGGATGGGGCCACAGCGGTGCTGCGCCTTCCTGGAGCGGACGACAGGGAGTTGACCGGCGGGCGGCGCACCGAGTCTGTTCCGCTGGCTGTGATCGATGGCGCACGAGGGTAGGCAGGGCGTCCTTCGCCACGGTTGAGAACCGGGGACGGTCGGCAGCGCGATGGCAGTACCGTGGGCCGCGGAGACTGCATCGCGACGCGGAGGGACCGACATGCCGAACACCACGGTCAGCATCCGCGATGTCGCGGAGCGGGCCGGCGTTTCGGTCGGCACGGTCTCGAACGTGCTCAACAACCCCAGCAAGGTGTCGCCCAAGTCGGTGACCCGGGTGCTCGCCGTGATCGAAGAGCTCGGGTATGTGCGCAACGACGCGGCTCGGCAGTTGCGCGCCGGGCGCAGCACCACGATCGGCCTCATCGTGCTCGACGTTCGCAATCCGTTCTTCACCGATCTCGCGCGCGGGGCCGAAGATGAGGCCGCACGTCACTCGCTTTCGGTGATCCTCGGCAACAGCGACGAGAGCTCGGCGCGTGAGGCCGCCTACCTCGACCTCTTCGAGGAGCAGCGGGTGCACGGCGTGCTGATCTCCCCCTACGGCGATGTCGGCCAGCGGCTGGCCAGACTGCGCTCCCGTGGAACCCCGGCGGTGCTCGTCGACCGGGTGAGCGACGACGAGCGCTTCAGCTCGGTCTCGGTCGACGACATCGCCGGTGGGCGCATCGCCGCGCGGCACCTGCTCGACACGGGCCGTCGCCGCATCGCCTTCGCAGGCGGCCCGTTCGACATCCGTCAGGTCTCAGACCGCTACGCGGGGGCCCGCGCCGTGGTCGAGGCCTCTGCCGGCGCGACACTCGAGGTGATCGAGTTGACCGCGCTGAGCGTGCTCGAAGGCCGCCGCGCGGGCGAGGCGCTTCTCGCGCGGCCGGCCGGCGAGCGACCCGATGCGGTCTTCGCGGCGAACGACCTGGTGGCCACCGGACTGCTGCAGGCCCTGGTCATGCAGGGGTCGATGCGCGTTCCCGACGACATCGCGCTCATCGGCTTCGACGACATCGACTTCGCCAGCGCCGCAGTCGTGCCGTTGTCGTCCGTGCGGCAGCCGAGCCAGTTGATCGGCCGCACCGCCGTGCAGTTGCTGATCGAGGAGGCAGCGGATCCCGGGCTGTCGCCCCGTCAGGTGGTGTTCCAGCCGGAGTTGGTGGTGCGCGCCTCGACCGCGCCGCGATCCCGCTGAGTGCCGGCTAGCGCTTCTCGCGCACTCCGCGCGCTTCGAGGTAGTCGTTCGAGAACATCCCGGTCGGGTCGAGGCGCTCGAACAGCGCACGCGAGTCGGCAAGACGCGGGTGGACGCGGGCGAGGGTCGCTGCATCCACGCCGTTGACCTTGCCCCAGTGCGGTCGGGCGTCGAACTCGGCCAGCGCGGCCTCGATGTCGGGCAGCACCGCGTGCACGGCGTCGGGCTCGGGCTTCCAGGTGAAGTGGATGGCGAGCATCGGCCGCTGGTACGCCCCGCTCAGCCACAGATCGTCCGCCGCCGCGGTGCGGAGCTCGGTGATGTGGAGGTGCGGTGCGATCCGGGGGCCGAGGGCGCGAACGGCGCGCAGGGCGTCGGCGCCGACGCTGCGATCGACGAAGTACTCGGACTGGATCTCGTCGCCAACGCTCGGCGTTCCGTCGAAGCGGAAATGCGGCAGGCGCTGGTGCCAGGGCCCGGGAACCCCTCCGGCTTGTGTGGTGTTGTCGTCGTCTGGACGGCCGAAGATGCTCAGCCCGTCTTCGCGGGTCGCGCCGAAGAACTCGTCGCCGACCACGGGAGCCGCGTCATCATGGGCGGTCAACCTCGTCTTCAGCACCGCCAGCTGCACGTCATCGCCGAGCCAATCGGTGAACAGGCTCACGCTGTATGCCGATCCGGTCACGCCCTCGAGATCGTCGAGCACGGTGCTCCAGGGCAGGCCGTGGAAGGCGTCCTGCCGCACCCGGAAGCTCGGCTCGACCGCCAGCGTGATCCGCGCGACGATGCCGAAGGCGCCCAGTCCCACGACCAGGCCGGCGAAGTCGGGATCGCCATGCCGCGCGGCGACCAGCGAGCCGTCGGCCGCGACGTACTCAAGGCCGCGCACCGCGGTCGACAGCACGCCCAGGCTGTTGCCCGAGCCGTGGGTGGCGGTGGCGATCGCTCCGGCGACCGAGATGTGCGGAAGCGAGCCCATGTTGTGCAGGGCCCAGCCTCGCTCGTCCAGCCAGGCGGCCAGGGCGCCGTAGCGGATGCCGCCGCCCACCGTGACCGTGCGTGCCGCTTCGTCGAGCACCGGGTCGGGGTCGATCGTGGTGGTGCCGATCAGCGTGCCGGTGGTGTCGGCGATCCCGTTGAACGAGTGGCGTGTGCCGAGCGCGCGGACGCGTTCGCCCGCGGCCGCCGCCTGCGAGACGACGTCGGCCACCTGGTCGATGGACTCGGCCTCGACGAAACGCAGAGCGGTGAAGGTGTGCGTGCCGGCCCAGGTGCGGAGAGTTGCCATGGGCTCAGCCTGACACCTCAGCCGCGCTTCGGCAGTTGCTGCACAGCCCAGTGGTTGCCGTCGGGGTCGTCGAACCAGACGAATCGGCCCCACGCCAGCTCTTGCACCGGCCCGACCTTCACTCCGCGGGCTTCGAGATCGTCGTGTGCGGCATCCGCGTCGTCGGTGACCACCTGCAGGCCGGGGTTCGGCGCCGTCGCATCGGCCGGAAGCAGCCCCACGCCGAAGGCGATCGAGCAGGCCGAGCCGGGAGGAGTGACTTGCACGAACCGCAGTTCTGGCGAGACCACCTGGTTGAAGTCGACCGGCCAGCCCAGCGTGGTGCCATAGAACTCCACCGCCCGATCGACGTCGGTGACCGGGATGATGACGAGTTCGAGACGGTAGTCGACCATGGCTGCTCCCCTGCTGCAATCGGTTGAGATGCCTTGAAACTACGGCGCGCCACCGACCTTTCGGAGGTCAGTCGGTGGGTGATGCCGGCGGTTCTCCCAGCGCGTCGAGAGCGGCCCAGAAGGGCTCGGGCACCTCGGTCGCGATCAGCCCCGGAAGTTCTTCGAGACGCTGCTGCGAGTAGATGCCGACGACGGTGGAATGGATGCGCGGCTCGCGCATCGAGAAGGCCAGAGCCGCCGCTGCCACACTGATCGACCACTCGGTGCAGAGATCCCGCACCCGCTGAAGGTGCGCCAGGAACTCGGCGGATGCCGGCTGGTAGCCGTAGCTCTCGCCGCGGAAGGTCGAACCACCGAGGATGCCGCCGCCGAACGGTGCCGCGTTGAACACGGTCATGCCCCGCTCGGTGGCGAGGGTCAGGATCGTCTCGGCCGTGCGATCCACGATTGTCCAGCGGTTGTGGGTCAGCACGACATCGAAGACGTCGGTGCGCAGGTAGTCCTCGACCAGGGCGCGCTCGCCGGCGGCAATCCCGATCGCGCCGATCCTGCCCTCGTCGCGCAGCTCGATCAGGGCCGGAACGGCCCCACCCGGCGCCATCGCCTCCGCGACCGTGATCGTGTACGGGTCGTGCAATTGGTACAGCGGAATGGTCTCGAGGCCGAGCCGCTCGGTCGTCTCGTCGAAGGAGCGGCGCACCCGGTCTCCGTCGAAGACGCCGGTGCGCGGGTCTTGGTCGGCCTTCGAGAAGATCACCTTGCCCGCCGGCAGCCCGCCCGCCGCCGCGATCGCCTGCCCCAGCAGCGCCTCCGAGCGCCCGCCCGAGTAGTTGTTGCTGGTGTCCAACTGACGGAAGCCCGACGCGAGCAACGCCTCCGCGAGGGCCTCATCGGCACCCGGACGCTTGCCGAGCCCTGACGTTCCGATAGTGATCTTCTCGAGCGAAGGGCGGTCGAATAACGAGGGGTTCACCCTTCCAGGATGGCAGTACCGTGGAGTGACAGCCTTCGTCGACGTCGACTTATTGGGAGGCCACCGTGCCTGACGCGTCCATCCCCGCATCCATTCCCGCCACCATGCGGTCACTTCGGGTGCACGAACTGGGCGAGCCCAATCAGGTGCGAGTCGAGGAGGTGCCGACGCCCTCCCCGGCAGCGGAGGAGTTGCTGATCCGGGTGCACGCCGCGGCCATCACACGCGATGAGCTCACCTGGCCGGAGGGCAGGCTGCCGGCCACGCCGTCGTACGAGTTCGCGGGCGAGGTCGTCGCGCGCGGGGAATCGGCGTCCGATTTCGCGGTCGGCGATCCGGTGTACGGCATGGCGCTGTTCGATCGCGATGGCGCGGCATCCGAGTTCTTCGCCGCCCCGCAGTCCGTCTTCGCCCGCAAGCCTGACAATATCGACGACGCCACGAGCGCGGCCGTGCCGCTTCCCGCCCTCAGCGCCTGGCAGGCGCTGTTCGATCACGGGCTGCTCGAGTCGGGTCAGCGGGTGCTCGTGCACGGTGCAACGGGAGCCGTCGGGCATTTCGCCGTGCAACTGGCCCGCCGAGCCGGCGCGCACGTGATCGCGACGGCCTCGTCGACCAACCTCGAGGCCGCGCGCGACGTCGGCGCCGATGAGGTCATCGATCGCGCCACCCCGTACGAGACCTCGCTGCCCCCGGTCGACCTGGTCTTCGACGCCGCGGGAGGGGATGCCGCCGAACGCTCGGCCGCGCTGGTGCGGCCGGGCGGCCGGCTGGTGAGCATCATCTCGGAGCCGGGCGAGATCTCAGGCATCACCTCGATCTTCTTCATCGTCGAGCCCAGCCGCGACGAACTCGACCAGATCACGGAACTGATCGAGTCGGGAGGGCTGCTGCTGATGCCGCATCAGGAGTTCCCGCTTGACCAGGCGACCGCGGCCTTCGAGGCGAGTCTTGACCGTGGCCACCGCGGCAAGGTGGTCTTCAGCCCGGTCGCCTGAAACACCTCTGCAACATCCGCTCACTAGGCTCACGTCATGGGCGACCTGTTCGACGGCTACGGCTCGGTCGCGACGAAGCGGCGGGGAACTCCCGCGTGGGATGAGATGTTCGCCGATCCGGCGATAGCCGATTCGGCGAGCGCCCGAGACGCGTACAAAGAGATCCACACGGCGCTGGCCCGGATGACGCAGGAAGAGCTCCGAGGGCGCACCGAGGCCCTCGCCAGCTCGTATCTCGCGCAGGGCGTCACCTTCGACTTCGCCGGCGAGGAGCGCCCGTTCCCGCTCGACGCGGTGCCGCGCGTGATCGACCAGTCGGAGTGGGCGGTCGTCGAATCCGGGGTGAAGCAGCGGGTGCGCGCGCTCGAAGCGTTCCTGGCCGATGTCTACGGCAGCCAGCAGGCGGTCGCCGACGGGGTGATCCCGGCTCGGTTGATCAGCTCGTCCCGCCACTTCCACCGCGAGGCGGCCGGAATCGTCAGCGCGAACGGCGTGCGCATCCAGGTCTCGGGCATCGATCTGATCCGCGACGAGAACGGCACCTGGCGGGTGCTCGAAGACAACGTCCGGGTGCCGAGCGGCGTGAGTTACGTGATCTCGAATCGTCGGGTGATGGCCCAGACACTGCCCGAGCTGTTCATGTCGATGCGGGTGCGGCCGGTCGGCGACTACCCGCAGCGGCTGCTGCAGTCCCTGCGGGCATCCGCTCCCGAGGGTGTCGATGACCCGGTGATCGTGGTGCTGACCCCTGGCGTGTACAACTCGGCGTACTTCGAGCACACCCTGCTGGCCCGCCTGATGGGCGTCGAGCTGGTCGAGGGCCGCGACCTGTTCTGCAGCGGCGGCCGGGTGTGGATGCGCACCACCTCGGGCCCGACCCGCGTCGACGTGATCTACCGCCGGGTCGACGACGAATTCCTCGATCCGCTGCAGTTCCGCGCCGACTCGATGCTCGGCTCTCCAGGCCTTCTGCTTGCCGCGCGGCTGGGCAACGTGACCATCGCGAACGCGATCGGCAACGGCGTGGCCGACGACAAGCTGGTGTACACCTACATGCCCGACCTGATCCGCTACTACCTCTCGGAGGAGCCGATCATCGCCAACGTCGACACCTGGCGCCTCGAAGAGCCCGGCTCGCTCGAGGAGGTGCTCGACCGCCTCGACGAGCTGGTGGTGAAGCCGGTCGACGGCTCCGGTGGCAAGGGCCTGGTGGTCGGGCCGGCCGCCAGCAAGCAGGAGCTCGCCGACCTGGCCGCCCGCCTGAAACAGGATCCGCGCGGCTGGATCGCGCAGCCGGTCGTGCAGCTGTCGACGATCCCGACCCTGGTCGAAGACGGCATGCGCCCCCGCCACGCCGACCTGCGTCCCTTCGCGGTGAACGACGGCAACGACGTGTGGGTGCTGCCAGGCGGCCTCACCCGGGTCGCGCTGCCCGAGGGCGAGCTCGTCGTCAACAGCTCGCAGGGCGGGGGATCGAAAGACACCTGGATCGTCGGCCACGAGCCGCTGCACACGGCCGATCACAACATCCAGGATCTGGTGGCCGACCAGGCGGCGATCACGACGAGCATCCCGATCATCACCGAGTCGCACCTTCAGGATCACAACCCGCAGGACGCCCCGCACCACGACCAGCAGGAGCAGCAGCAGCAGGCGCTGCAACAGGCAGGTGACCGCTGATGCTCTCGCGCATTGCAGAGTCGTTGTTCTGGATCGGGCGCTACATCGAGCGCAGCGACGGCACCGCGCGCATCCTCGATGTGCACCTGCAGCTGCTGCTCGAGGATCCCTGGATCGAAGAGAACCTGGCCTGCCGCTCGCTGCTGAGCGTGATGGGCACCGAGGTCGCCGACGACGCGGACGTGACGCGCGCCGACGTGCTGGCGCTGCTTGCCGTCGACCGCAATCAGCCGGCGTCGATCGCGTACTCGCTGGCCGCCGCGCGTGAGAATGCGCGACGCGCGCGCGAGGTGGTGAGCACCGAGCTCTGGGAGGTGCTCAACACCACCCGCGCCCGGATGCCGCGCAAGGTGGCGACCGACAAGGTGCACGAGTTCTTCGGGTGGGTGCGCGAACGCGCGGCGCTCGCCGTCGGCATCATCGAGTCGTCGACCAGCCGGGATGAGGCGTGGAGCTTCTTCACCCTGGGACGCTCGATCGAGCGGGCCGACATGACCGCTCGGCTGCTCGCAACGCGTTCGCTCACCGAGGCGTCCGGGCCGTCGTGGACGACCATCCTGCGCTCGGTCGGGGCGTACGAGGCATACCTCCGGACCTACCGCGGGGTGCCCAGCGCCCGGAACGCCGCCGAGTTCCTGCTGCTCGACCGGCTGTTCCCGCGCAGCATCCTGTTCTCGGTGACGCGCGCCGAGCAGTGCATGCGCGACCTGGACCGCGGCGACCGGGTCGGCGTCACCGACCAGGCTCAGCGGTTGCTCGGCCAGATCCGCAGCGAGCTGGAGTACCGTCCGATCGCCGACATCATCGACGAGCTCCCGACCCACATGGACAGCGTGCAGGCCGCGACCAGCGCAACGAGCGAGGCGATCCGTCAGCGGTACTTCCCGACCAACTCGGCTCCGAGCTGGGTGGGCGAGAACACGTGAACCGGTTGCGCATCCGGCACGAGACCGGATTCCACTACGACGGCGAGGTCACGGCGTCCTACAACGAGGCGCGGATGCTGCCAGTCAGCGCCGATGGCCAGTTGGTGCTCTTCTCGAACCTCGAGATCCTGCCCATCTCGAGTCATCACACCTACACCGACTACTGGGGAACCCGGGTGTCGAGCTTCGAGATCCTCACCCCGCACCGCGAGCTGTCGCTCGCTGCCACCAGCCTCGTCGAGGTGCGTCCGCAGGCCCACCCGGAGCACCGCCTCAGCTGGGAGACGCTGGCCGACGAGATCGAGCGCGCCACCGAATACGTCGAGCAACTCGGTCAGACTCGGCGCACGCTGCCTCCCGACGAGTTGGTCGAGCTCGCACGCGAGGCGCTTGCCCAGGCCGACTCGCCCTGCGACACCGCTCGCGCGATCTGCGAGCAGATCGGCAACCGGATCGAGTACATGCCCGGTTCGACCAGCGTCTACACGACCGCTCGCGAGGCCTGGGAGAAGAAGAAGGGCGTCTGCCAGGACATCACTCATCTCGCCATCGGGGCGCTGCGGTCGATCGGCATCCCGGCGCGCTATGTGAGCGGATACCTGCACCCGAAGCCGGATGCCGCGATCGGCGAGACCATCGCGGGCGAATCGCACGCCTGGGTCGAGTGGTTCTGCGGCGACTGGCGCGGATTCGACCCCACCAACCTCATCGACATCGGTGATCGGCACGTAGCCGTCGGGCGTGGGCGCGACTACAACGACGTGCCGCCGTTGCGCGGCGTCTACGCTGGCCCCTACGCGAGCAAGCTGTTCGTCACGGTGGAGATCACGCGCGAGGCGTAGGTCGTGTTTTCGAGACCTCGGTCTCGACAGTCACGTTTTCGAGACCTCGGTCTCGATCACGGCGATCTCGGTGGTTGCGAGTTCGCGACGGGTCTCGTCGGTGGTCGTGTGCTCGGTAGCGGGGATCTCGATCGGGGCCGGCGTGGCGGTCGCATGCCGGTGCCGCAACCACCACACGACGGCGATGGCAGCGGGGATGAGGCCGCCGAACGAGCCCGCGACGACACCCCAGCGCGGCCCGAATGCGTTGACGATCGCACCGATCAGCGGCGCACCGATCGGGGTTCCGCCCATGAACACAGCCATATACAGGGACATCACTCTCCCCCGCAGCGCGGGGTCGGTGGTGGTTTGAACGTAGGCGTTGGCGTTGTTCATCATCGTGATCGCGCTGATCCCGACGAGGGGCAGTACGAGCGCGAACGACCAGAACGTCGGCATGCTCGCTGCGGCGATCATCGAGAAGCCGAATCCGACTCCGGCGATGGCCACGGTCCGCAGTCGGGGCCGGTCGCGGCGGGCGGCGAGGAGTGCGCCGATGATCGAACCGACGGCGAAGGCGGAGTTGAGCAGGCCGAACTCGCTCGCTCCCTGATGGAAGGCCACGCTGGCCATCGTCGAAGCGTAGATCGGGAAGTTCACGCCGATGGTCCCCATCAGGAAGACCATCACGAACAGCAGGACGAGATCGCTGCGATGCGCGACGTACCTCACGCCCTCTCGCACCTGCCCCCGGGCTCGGGGTGGCCGATGCTGCACGACGAGCTCGGCTTTGCGGAACAGGAACAGAGCCCCGAGCGTCGCCCCGAAGGTCACGGCGTTCAGCAGGAACACCCAACCCGACCCGATCGCCGCGACCAGGAAGCCGGCGATCGCCGGTCCGATGAGGCGGGCGGTGTTGAAGGAGGTGGCGTTCAGACCGACGGCGTTCGACAGTAGGGACGGCGGCACCAGGCTGCTCACGAAGGTCTGTCGTACCGGAGCGTCGAAGGCGGCGGCGCACCCCAGCAGGAAGGCGAAGGTGTAGACCATCCACAGTTGCACCACGCCGGTGACGGTCATCAGGCCGAGCCCGAGCGCAAGCGCTCCCATCGCCCCTTGGGTGGCGATGAGCACCTTGCGGCGATCGAACCGGTCGGCCACCAGCCCGGTGATCGGGGTAAGCAGCAGTTGCGGACCGAACTGCAGGGCGCTGGTGACGCCGACGGCCGCAGCATCCTGATGGGTCAGCATGGTCAGGACGATCCAGTCCTGGGCGATGCGCTGCATCCAGGTGCCGATGTTCGACACCGTGGCGCCTGCGAACCACAGGCGGTAGTTGTAGACGCTGAACGACCGGAAAGCGCTGCTCACAGCTCGGACCACCGCCTCAGCACCGGCACGAGCCGCTCGAAGGCGGCACGCTCGTCCGGCGTGAGTTCGGCGAGACGCTGGCTGAACCAGGCGGTGCGAAGCCGACGGGTCTCGGTGATGAGATCGCGACCAGCGGAGGTGATGCTCACCACGACTTTGCGCGCGTCACCCGGATCGGGCGAGCGAGCCACGAGGCCGGCCATCTCGAGCGCGTTGAGGGTGCGGTTCATTGAGGGCGGGGTGATGCGCTCGCGCTCCGCAAGCACCCCCGGACTCGCCGGAGCCTGCTCGACGCGGAACAGCACACCGAGCTTGGTGTCGCTCATCGTCCCGTCCGCGCGATTGTTCCGGATGCGGCGCGTGACGCGTTGGAGCAGCATCCGCAGCTCATCGTCATCCGTCACGATCGTTAGCCTAACTCATTAGCGTTGCTAACGCAGGGTCGCGCGACCGGCCCCGCTCTAGGATGAACCGAGCAAGGAGGCTCCATGGCTACGCAATCGGCCGCACGCGGCGACTACAGCTATGTCGACGCCGAGGGCGTCACCATCCACTATTACGAGTGGCGCTCCGGAACGCCGAAGGCCGTCGTTCACCTGGTGCACGGGCTCGGCGAGTACGCGACCCGGTACGAGCAGTTCGCCCAAGACCTCGTCGCGGCCGGCTATGCCGTGTATGCAGGCGATCTGCGCGGGCACGGCCAGACCGGGATGCAGCAGTACGGCGGAGACACGAGCAAGTTGGGCAAGCTCGGGCCCGGCGGGGTTCGAGCCACCATTGCGGGGATCGTCCAGTTGTCGGGCATCGCCCGGTTCGAGCATCCGCGCCTGCCCCTGGTGCTCCTCGGCCACAGCCTGGGCTCGATCTTCGCGCAGATCATCCTCAACGAGTACGCAGACCTGTACGACGCGGCAGTGCTCAGCGGAACCCCGTTCCGTACCCTGCGGCACATGAACTCCGGACCGCTGAACAAGCGGTTCCGTCACCTGGGCAACACGGGGGCGGAGTGGCTGAGCCGTGATCCCGCGGTCGCCCCGGCGTTCATCGCCGATCCGCTGACTTTCGATGCCCAGGCCGCCAAGCTGTTCGGGATCGTGGATGGCCTCCGCTTGCTCGGTCGGCCCACCAAGCTGGCCAAAGACCTGCCCCTGCTCATCCAGATCGGCAGCGAGGATCCCCTCGGCGGCCCGAGGAGTGTCGAACTGCTCGCCGCGGCCTACCGGAAGGCCGGCGGATTGACCGATGTCACGGTCGACGTCTATCCCGGCGCTCGGCACGAGGTCTACAACGAGACCAATCGGGATGAGGTCATCCGCGACCTGACCACCTGGCTCGACGAGCATGTCGGAGTTGCCGCGAAGTAGCCTCGACTCATGCATGGTGAGTACAAGGTTCCCGGCGGCAAGCTGGTCGTCGTCGATCTCGAGGTGGCCGACGGCCGGATCACCGACTTCCGGCTCTCCGGCGACTTCTTCCTCGAGCCCGACGAGGCGCTGCACGCGATCGACGCCGCTGTCGATGGCCTTCCCGCGGATGCCGACGCCAAGGTCTACACGGCCGCCGTCACCGCCGCGCTGCCGCCCGATGCCTCGCTGCTCGGTTTCTCACCGGAGTCGGTCGCCACGGCGATCCGTCGCGCCGTCAAGAAGGCCACCGACTGGAACGACTACGACTGGCAGCTGCTGCATCCCGGTCCGCTCAGCCCCAACATGCACCTCGCACTGGACCAGGTGCTCGCCGAGGAGGTGGGCGACGGTCGCCGCAAACCGACTCTGCGCATCTGGGAATGGAACGAACCGGCCGTCGTGATCGGCAGCTTCCAATCGGTCAAGAACGAGGTCGACCCCGAGAACGCGAGGAAATACGGCTTCGACGTGGTGCGCCGCATCAGCGGCGGCGGGGCGATGTTCATGGACGCCGGCGCCGTCGTCACCTACTCGCTCTACGCGCCCATCGAACTGGTGCAGGGCATGAGCTTCGCCGACAGCTATGCCTTCTTCGACGACTGGGTGCTGGTAGCGCTGCGCAGCCTCGGCATCGAGGCCAGTTACCAGCCGCTCAACGACATCACCAGCCCGAGCGGCAAGATCGGCGGGGCGGCGCAGAAGCGGCTCGGCAACGGCGGGGTGCTCCACCACGTCACCATGAGCTACGACATGGACAGCGACAAGATGGTGCAGGTGCTGCGGATCGGCCGCGAGAAGATGAGCGACAAGGGCACCAAGAGCGCCAACAAGCGCGTGGATCCCCTCCGAAGCCAAACCGGGCTGAGCCGCGCCGAGATCATCGACGCCATGATCGGGACCTTCCGATCACTGCACGGACTTCACGACGACGAGATCACCCCCGCCGAGTTCGCGGCCGCCGAGCAACTGGTGGTCGACAAGTTCGGCACCGAGGAGTGGCTCTACCGAGTGCCGTGACAGGCTGCTCCGCCGAATCATCCCGGGGATGGATGACCCATCAGGGCGGCCGACGTAGGCTCGACGACGTGGACTGGCTCATCTTCGGTGGAATCGTGGTTGCCCTGATCGGGCTCGCGACGCTCGCTCAGTTCAAGGGCTGGATCGATCTCGGCAACAAGAGCACCCGCGGCGGCAGCGGCGGAGGCGGCCTGGCGACGATCGGCGACGAGGTGTTCCATCCCACGCGCCACGAGACGCAACTCGAGCTGGATCGGCAGACCATGCTCCCGGCGCCCGCCCCGGTCGCGGGTGACGGAGACAAGGACGTCTACAAGGGCAACGTCCGCATCGACCTCAGCGATCGCACTCAGCCCTGACGTCCGCGGTCGGCGCCGCGGCGTCACCGCGTCTTCAGGTCCGCGTATTCCGGGTGCTTGCGCAAGAAGCCGCTGATGAAGGGACAGATCGCCGAGACGCGGTCCGTTGAGTTGGCCCGCACGTCATCGAGCGCGCCCGTGGCCAGCGCCGTCCCGAGACCGTGATCCTGCAACGAACTGTCGATCTCGGTGTGGAGGAACTCGATCATGCCCGGTTCCGGGCGGTCGTAGACCGTCTGGCCGATCTCGACGCCGTCACGCAGGAGCACGTAGCGGTCGTTCTCGGGGTCGTGCACGACACGGAGCTCAGCTGCCATGCTTCGACGTTAACCGCTTATTCCGACGAGCGCTCGACGATCGTCGTCGGCATCATCGTGACAGCCGGTACCTTCTCGCCGTCGATGCTGCGCAGCAGCACGGCAGCCATCCGCTTGCCCACCTCGACGCTGGGCTGTGCGACGGTGGTGAGTGGTGGGATGGCGCTTGCGGCGAAGTAGTCGTCGTCGAATGCGACCAGCCCGAGGTCGCGCGGCACCTCGAGCCCGCGCTCGCGCAGCACCGTGAGCGCTCCGGATGCCATCTGAGCGCTCGCGGCGAACAGGCCGTCGATCGATGGATCGCGCTCGAGCAGCCGCCGCATCGCTTCCGCACCGCTGGCCGGGCTGAAGTCGCCGTACTCGATCAGATCGGCGCTCAAGCCGGCGTCGGACACGGCCTCGCGCCAGCCCTGCAGCCGGTCGATGCCCGCCGACATGTTGAGCGGACCGGCGATGGTGGCGATCCGGCGGCGGCCGCGCGCGAGCAACCGCGCGGTCACCTCGCGCGCGGCTTCGACGTTGTCGACGTCGACGTATGCGGCATCCGATCCCTCGGGGCTGACCGGACGGCCGCCGAACACGACGGGGATCGCCTGCGCGAGAAGCACGTACGAGCGGTCGTCGCTGTGGTGCGACAGGATGATCGCCCCGTCGACATTGCCGGCCTGCAGGTAGCGCCGGGTCTTCTCGGAGTCGTTCTCGGGCGCGATCAGCAGGCTGAGGGTGTAGTCGGTGTTCGCCAGGTACATGGCGACACCTTGGATGACGGTGGCGAAGTAGGGGTCCGAGAAGAACTTGGCCGTGTTCTCGGGAATCACGAGCGCGATCGAGAGGGTCCGTCGGCTCGCGAGGATCCGCGCGGCTCGGTTGGGCACATAGCCGAGCTTCTCGATCGCGGCGTTCACCGCCGCGACTGCTTCGGGCGTCACCTTGGGCGAGTCGTTCACGACGCGCGACACGGTCGACCGGGACACTCCGGCCGCGGCGGCCACCATCTCGAGGGTGGGCTGCGACTGCGCCGTCCGCGCGGTCGGCGTCACGTGTGTCGTCATGACGCGCCCTTCGTCCGCCCCGGCAGAGTCCTCATCCTAGAGGGCGCGCTGCGCGATGATTCGCCGGTAGTCGATCGCACTGTCCTTGAGGGTGCGGCGCTGGGTGTCGTAGTCGACGCGCACCAGGCCGAAGCGCTTGTCGTACCCCCACGCCCACTCGAAGTTGTCCATGAGCGACCAGTAGAAGTAGCCGCCGATCGGCACTCCGCCGTCGATCGCATCCAGGATCGCCCCGAGGTGCGCGCGCACGAATTCGACCCGGTCCGCGTCATGCACGCTGCCATCCGGCTCGACGATATCGTCGTAGGCCGCGCCGTTCTCGGTGACGAACAGCTTGACCTCGCCGCGGGTGTACTCGTCGTGCACCCGGCGCAGCAGTCGGGTGAGGCCCTCGGGCTGAACCTCCCAACCCATCGCGGTGACCGGCAGCCCCTGCGAGTGCCAGACGACGCTCTCGGCGGCCGGGAACGGCGACTTCTTCGGGCGTGCGCTCGGGGCGGCATTGCGCACCTCGCCCGCGCTCGGGTGCCCGCCGACCAGCTCGCCGTTGTAGTAGTTCACGCCGAGCGCATCGATCGGCGTCGAGATCGTCGTCAGGTCACCGGGCTGGATGTGCGACTCGAGTCCGTATTCCGCGACGTCCGCGAGCACGTCCGCCGGGTACTCGCCACGGAAGATCGGGTCGAGGAAGACCCGGTTGAACTGTCCGTCGATCCGGCGCGCTGCGTCGACGTCGGCGGGGTCTTCCGGGTCGACCGCGTCGACGACGGTGAGATTGAGGGTGATCCCGAGCTGGAGCTTCGGATCGCGCGCGCGCAACTCTTCGACGACGAGGCCGTGCGAGAGCAGCAGGTGGTGCGCCGCCGCGAGACCGGCCGCCTTGTCCTGCCGCCCGGGGGCGTGCTCGCCGCCGGTGTAGCTGAGGAACGAGGAGCACCACGGTTCGTTCAGAGTCGTCCAGGAGTCGATGCGGTCTCCGAGAGCGTCGTGCACGTCGAGCGCGTATTCGGCGAATCGAAGCGCGGTGTCGCGGCTGGTCCAACCACCGATCTCCTCGAGGGCCTGGGGAATGTCCCAGTGGTACAGAGTGAGCCAGGGCTTGATGCCGTGCGTCAGCAGTTCATCGACCAGGCGCGAGTAGAAATCGAGGCCGGCCGGGTTGACCGGCCCGCCATCGGGGCGCACCCGCGACCACGAGGTCGAGAAGCGGTAGGTCTCGATGCCCAGGTCGGCCATCATCGCCACATCGTCGCGGTAGCGGTGGTAGTGGTCGCAAGCCACATCGCCGTTGTCGCCGTTGACGACGGCTCCGGGAACCCGGCTGAACGCATCCCAGATCGAGTCGCGGCGGCCGTCTTCGTGGGCGGCGCCTTCGATCTGGTAGGCCGCGGTCGCGACGCCGAACAAGAAGTTCTGCGGGAAGTGGCGACCCGCACCCAAATGCTCGGGCTCCGGCGACGAGCGCTCCATCGTCGTGTCGGTCATCCCTTGACGGCTCCCTGCATGATGCCGCTGACCAGCTGCCGACCCGCGACGATGAAGAGCACGAGCAGGGGCAGCGTTGCGACCAGCACGCCGGCGAGCACGATCGAGTAGTCGACGAAGTAGTTCGCCTGCAGCTGCGACAGCGCAACGGGAAGAGTCGCGTTGCTCGGGTCGAGCACGATGAACGGCCAGAAGAAGTTGGTCCAGGTCATGATGAAGGTGAACAGCCCGAGCATCGCGGCCGCCGGGCGGGCGGCTGGGAAGCCGATGTACCAGAAGGTCTTGATCATGTTCGCGCCGTCGATGCGGCCGGCCTCGATCAACTCATCGGGAAGCGCCGAGCTCAGGTACTGCGTCATCCAGAACACGCCGAAGGCCGTCACCAGGCCGGGCACGATGACCGCGCCCAGCGAGCCGGTCCAGCCGAGCTGCGACATCACGATGAACAAGGGGACGACACCGAGTTGGGTCGGGACCGCCGTCGTCGCGATCACGAAGACGAACAGTCCCTGCCGGCCCCGGAAGCGGAGCTTGGCGAAGGCGTAACCCGCGAGAGTGGAGAAGAACACGACGGATGCCGAGACGACGGTCGAGACGATCAGGCTGTTCAGGATCGCCCGGAAGAAGGCGACCCGTTCGTTCGTGATGACCCTGGCGGCATTCGCGAGGAAGTTGCCTCCCGGCCACCAGGGCAGGTTGACGTCGTTCAGGCTCGACGAGTCGCCGCTGGCGATCAAGAATGCCCAATAGAGCGGCAGGATCGCGCCGAGCAGCGCCGCGATCAGCAGGCCGTATCCGAGAACGCCGGGTCGAGACGCGATGTCGGCGTTTCCGCGGCGTCGGCGTTTGCCTCCGCCTGTGGCTGCCCCCAGGCCCGCCCGCCTGGCAGGTTTTGCTGCTGGGCGGCCGCTGACGGCCGCCGGAGAAAGGATCGGCGCGCTCATTGCAACCTCTTGCTCTCATTGCCGGCGATGCGTCGGGTGATCGCCAGATTGATCAGTCCGATCAGCACGATCAGAAGGAACAGCAGCCAGGCCACGGCCGCCGCGCGCCCGAATGAGCCGTCTTGGAACCATCCGACGTTGTGCAGGTAGACGGTCATCGTCAGCCACTGCTGGTTCGCCCCACCAGGGACCACGGTGCTCACCTCGTACAGCTGCGGTTCGTCGAAGATCTGGAGGCCGCCGATGGTCGCGGTGATGATGACGAAGATGAGTGTCGGGCGCAGCTGCGGGATGGTGATCGACAAGAACCGGCGGAATCGCCCGGCGCCATCGATGCTCGCTTGCTCGTAGAGATCGCGGGGGATGGCCTGCATGCCGGCCAGCAGGATCAGGGCGTTATAGCCCGTCCATCTGAAGTTGACCATGGTGGCGATCGCGATCTGAGCGGGCAGGGTATCGGTGTGCCAATGGATCGGCGGGACGCCGACGAAGCCCAGAACGTGATTGACCAGGCCGTAGTTGTCGCTGAACAGCTTGCTGAAGATGAGGGCGACGGCGACCGGCATGACGATGTAGGGAAGCAGCACGCCCATCCGCCAGAAGGTCTTGCCCTTGAGGTTCGAGTCGAGCACCGCCGCGATCGCCAGCGCGATGACGATCTGCGGAACCGCCGAGAGCAGGAAGATCGTGAGCGTGTTGCGCAGGGCGACCCAGAACTGGCGCTGCTGGAACACCCAGACGAAGTTGTCGAAGCCGACGAAGGTGCCGGTGTGCAGGATGGGGTCGAACTTCAGCAGGGCGACGTATCCCGTGTACACGAGCGGAAAGAGTCCGACGATCGCGAACAGGATGAAGAAGGGTGAGATGTAGAAGTACGGCGACGCCTTGACATCCCAGCGGGCAAGTCGGTTGCCGATGCGAATGCGGCGAGCGCTCCGCGCGGGTGGCGACGCCGGTGTCGCGGCCCGGAGGCTGGGTGTGGTCATTGGAAGCATCCCGATGAGTCTGAGGCGGGTGGATCACGCGCTGGCGATGACCCGCGGGCGGGTGGTGCGCGAGATAAGAAAGAGTATGGGTCCGGGCCGCCGAGGGATGGCGGCCCGGACCCGGTTGCGCTAGCTCAGCGCCTTGATGTCAGAGACAACCTGGGTCCAGGAGTCGGCGACCGACTGCTGGCCCTGCTCGACGCGGGTCAGACCGTTCTGCACGGCGCCCATGATTGCTCCGTACTTGATGCCCTTGAACGGGATGACACCGGCGTCGGCGAATGCCTTGGCGCGGTCCGTGAAGAGCTTTCCGATCGGGGCGTTGTTGAAGAACGCGTTCGTGGCACCGGTCAGTGCCGGGTCCTTGTACGCGGCGAGCTGGCTCGGGAAGTTGCCAGCGGTCTTGAACGCCGAGATCTGCTGAGCGGGAGCGGTCAGCCAGTCGACGAACGCCTTCGCCTCAGCGGTGTGCTTGCCCTGGGTCGGAACGAGGAGGTACGAACCGCCCCAGTTGCCGCCACCGTTCGGGAACGCGTTGGCGATGTTCCAGTCGGTGACCTTGGGGCTGTCGCCCTGGATCACGCCCATCATCCACGGCGGGCAGAGCATGGTGGCGAACTTGCCGCCGGCCATGCCACCCGACCAGTCGTCGGTCCATTCCTGCAGGTGGGCCGACTCGGTCGCGCTCGCGGCGAGCACCGACTCGAACGCGGCCTTCACGTCGGGGTTGGTGGTCGCGATGACCGTGCCGTCGTTCTTCTCGAAGAAGTTCTTGTACTGGTTGGCGAGGCCCTGGAAGGTCGCGCCGGCCGAGTCGAACCAGGCGGCTCCGGTCTTGGCGGCCATGAACTGGGCGCCGACCTTGTAGTAGTTGTCCCAGTCGCCGGTCAGCAGCTTCGACACGGCGTCGGGGTCGCTCGGCAGGCCGGCAGCCTTGAACAGGTCGGCGCGGTAGCAGATCGCCTCCGGTCCGACATCGGTGCCGAGACCGATCACCTTCTTGCCCGCGGTGCCGCCCGCCGTCTTGTAGTCGGCGTAACGGCCCTTGTTGTCGGCCGATGCCAGGTCGACGAAGAGCTGCGGGTACTGCCGGACCTTCGGCATCCAGTCGCCGTCGACAGCTTCGACGTCCGACAGGCCGTTGCCGGCGGCGAGCTTGGTGAAGAGGTTGGTCTGGGCGTCGTCGGAGGTCTTGGCGACCTTCTGCACGATGGTCACGTTGGGGTGGAGCTTGTGGTAGCTGGCGAGCAGTGCGTCGGTGTAACCGAAGTTGTTGAAGGTGGCGAGCGTGAGCGTGACCTTCTTGTCACTGCTCGCTCCTCCGCCCGCCGAACAACCGGTGGCGAGCAGGGCGAGGGCGGAGGCCGCCGCGATGACGGCTCCTACCCGAGTACGTCGTGAGAGTTTCACTGTCACTCCTTTGTGCGTGGATGTAGGGACGACCCGTGGGAGCGCTCCCAAACTCAGAGCGTGGGAGCGCTCCCACGGAACCGCCACAAAGATATGCACGCGAGACCAGCGGTGTCAACAAGCAGAAATGGATGCCGAGAGAAAGCCCCGGTCACGGCAGCTTTTGCCGATTCCGCCGGCGCAGCTCGAGACGGTCCGTCCGGCCATGATCCGTCGTCCTTCTATGCTGAGGAGGTGCCTCGTGGAGTCCAGATCGCCGTCATCGTGGGCGCCGCGGCCGCCGTCATCCTGGCCATCGTGATCACGGTCGTGCTGCTCGCCCCCTCGCCGTCTGCTGCACCGACCGCGGCCCCGAGCAGGACCCCGAGTTCGACGCCCAGCGCCACGCCCACCCCGACCCCGACCTTCAACAAGTCGCAGCTCTCGATCGACGACCCGGCCAGCCTGTGGGTGGTGGTCAACAAGACCCGTCAACTGAACCCCAAGAACTACGCGCCACCCCTGAGCGCACTCAATCTGCCGGGCGGCGGGCAGATGAGGCCGGAGGCCGCTGCCGCTCTCACCCAGCTGTTCACCGACTACCAGGCGCAGAGCGGGACGCAACTCAAGGTGGTCAGCGCCTATCGCAGCTACAACACCCAGGTCTCCACCTACAACGGCTGGGTGAGCAGGCTCGGTCAGGCCCAGGCGGATCGCCAGAGCGCTCGCCCCGGCTTCAGCGAGCACCAGACCGGCCTCGCCGTCGACATCAACACGGGCGCCGACCAGGGCTTCGGCGCAACCCCCGCCGGCAGGTGGCTGGCCGCGAACTCGTACAAGTACGGCTTCATCGTGCGCTACCCCGACGGCCTGGAGTCGATCACCGGCTACGAGTACGAGCCGTGGCACTTCCGCTTCGTCGGCGTCGAGCTGGCGACCGAGATGCATACCACCGGGGTCCAGACGCTCGAGCAGTTCTTCGGGCTTCCGGCTGCCCCGAACTACACGAACTGATCGCGATGGATGCCGCGGAGCTGGCGGGCGCGATCGCGGCCGAGAAGCGCCTGCTCGACCCCGCCGTGCGCGCGGATCCCGCGGCCGTCGGGGAATTGCTGGACGACGACTTCACCGAGATCGGCCAGACCGGCACCACCTGGACCCGTGCGGCGGTCATCGAAGCCCTGGCCGGCGGGTCGAGCGCTGACTCCTCGGTCGAGTCGTCAGGATGGGCCGTGCGCGAGGTCGCGCCGCAGCTCGCCCTCGTCCGATTCGAGACGAGCCAGGCCGGCATCCGGGTGCGGCGCAGCACCCTGTGGCGCCTGCGAGACGGGGCTTGGCGAGCGGTTGCGCACCAGGCGACGCGCGTCGTCGACTGAGCTCTAAGCTCCACCGCGCAGCGCCGTGTCGACGATCGTCTTCGCCTCGGCCTGCACCTCGGCCAGGTGCTCCGGCCCCTCGAACGATTCCGCGTAGATCTTGTAGACGTCTTCGGTGCCGCTCGGGCGCGCGGCGAACCAGGAGCTCGCCGACTCCACCTTGACGCCGCCGAGCGCCGCGCCGTTGCCGGGCGCCGCGCTGAGGGTGGCCGTGATGGGTTCGCCAGCTAGAGCGGTCGCGGTGATGTCGGAGGCCCCCAACTGCGCGAGGCGGGCCTTCTGCGGTTTGGTGGCTGCGGCATCCACTCGGGCGTATGCCGGATCGCCGAACTCGGCGACCAGCTCGCCGTACAGCTGCGAGGGGGTCTTGCCCGTGACCGCGAGGATCTCGCTGGCCAGCAGGGCGAGCAGGATGCCGTCCTTGTCGGTCGTCCACGACTGGCCGTCGAGCTGCAAGAAGCTGGCTCCCGCGCTCTCTTCGCCGCCGAATCCCACCGAGCCGTCGATCAGCCCGGGAACGAACCACTTGAAGCCGACCGGCACCTCCCAGAGGCGCCGACCGAGGGATGCCGCGACCCGGTCGATCATCGAGCTGCTCACCATGGTCTTGCCGATCGCAGCGTCGGGCCGCCAGCCGTCGCGGTGCGTGTACAGGTACTGGATGGCCACGGCGAGGTAGTGGTTGGGATTCATCAACCCGCCGTCGGGAGTCACGATGCCGTGCCGGTCGGCGTCGGCATCGTTGCCGGTGATCAGCTGGAAGCCGTTGAGCTTCGCGACCGTGGAGGCCATCACGCTCGGCGACGAGGGATCCATGCGGATCTTCTCGTCCCAGTCGAGCGTCATGAAGCGCCAGGTCGGGTCGACCAGGGGGTTCACGACGGTGAGGTCGAGCTCGTACTGCTGGGCGATCAACTGCCAGTAGTGCACGGATGCCCCGCCGAGCGGGTCGGCTGCGACGTGCAGCCCTGCCTTCTTGATCGCGGCCAAGTCGATGACACTTGCCAGGTCGTCGACGTAGCGTCCGCGGAAGTCGTACTGCTCGACTGCGGACGGCTCGGCCCGCTTCACCTCGCGCAGTCCGCCGGCGATCAGCTCGTTGGCGCGGCCGGCGATCCAGTTCGTCGCATCGCTGTCGGCCGGACCGCCGTGCGGCGGGTTGTACTTGAAACCGCCGTCGCGCGGCGGGTTGTGGCTGGGGGTGATGACGATGCCGTCGGCGCGGTCAACCCCCGCGCTCCGGTCACCCAGGGCGCGGTTGAAGCTGATGATCGCCCGGCTCAGGGCCGGGGTGGGCACGTAATCGTCGAACTCGTCGACCAGGGCGCGTACGCCGTTCGCCTCGAGCACCTCGAGCGCGGTGGTCTGGGCCGGACGCGACAGCCCGTGGGTGTCGGACCCGATGAAGAGCGGACCGGCGATGCCCTGCCCGGCACGGTACTCGACGATGGCCTGGGTGATCGCGGCGATGTGCGTCTCGTTGAAGGCCGAGTCGAAGCTCGAGCCGCGGTGTCCACTGGTGCCGAACACCACCTTCTGCGCCGGATCCGAAACGTCCGGAACCTTCTGGTAGTACGCCTCGACGAGCGCATGCACGTCGATGAGGTCGGATTCCTGAGCGGGGGTGCCTGCGCGGTCCGTCATGGCCGTCAGTCTTCCACTGTCTGTTGGACGGCACTGAATAGACTCCGAAGATGCCTGAGCCGACCTCTGCAGCGACCTACAGCTACCTGGGCCCGGCCGGCACGTTCACCTGGGCCGCTCTGCGGCAGGTGCCCGAGGCCGAAGGGCAGACCTGGCGCAGCGTGAACAACGTCGGTGAGGCACTGGATGACGTGGTCACCGGCCGCAGCGCCGGCGCGGTCATCGCGATCGAGAACAGCGTTGAGGGCGGCGTGAGCGCGACCCAGGATGCCCTGGCGAACATCCCGGGTCTGCGCATCACCGGCGAGTACCTCGTCCCGGTCGACTTCGTGCTCGTCACGCGCCCCGGCATCGCGCTCGCCGATGTGCGGGTCGTGGCCGCGCATCCGGTCGCCTATGCCCAGGCCCACCTGTGGCTCGACTCGCGGCTTCCCGAGCACGAGCATCTGCCCGCGACGAGCAACGTGTCGGCCGCGGCTCAACTGCTCGCCGACAACCCGGTGGCGGATGCCGCCGTGGCCCCGCCCGGCATTCACGAGCAGTATCCGCTCGAGGTTCTCGCCGAGCGGATCGGCGATAACCCCAACGCGGTGACCCGCTTCGTGCTCGTCACCGCGTCGACCGTGCTCCCGGCTCGCACCGGTGCCGACAAGACCAGCGTGATCGTCGAGCTGCCCACCGATCAGCCGGGCGGCCTGGTCGAGATGCTCGAACAGTTCGCCACCCGTGGCGTGAACCTCAGCCTGCTGCAATCGCGGCCGATCGGTGACGCGCTCGGCCGGTATCGATTCGTCGTCGACCTCGACGGCCACGTGCTCGACGAGCGGGTCGCCGACGCGCTGCTCGGCTTGAAGCGGTTCAGCCCGAACGTGATCTTCCTCGGCTCGTATCCGCGAGCCGACCGGGTGGCCGTGACCGCCTCGTCGCGCTACGACGACGAGGTGTTCATCGACGCACGCGACTGGCTGCGCGGCCTGATCTCGGGCGAGCCGGACTGACGATGGCGAAGAACTCTGCTCCCGATCCGCGGTTCGACCCGCGGTTCCAGCGGGGCTACGACGGGCCGCAGCCGGACGCGCCTGCGACGCCGGCCGTGCCGTCACTCCTCGAGACGGGAGTGGCGGGGCCTCTCGCGGGGCGGCCCGCTCCCGCGACCGGACCCGCTCCTGGGGAGCAGGCGGCAGTGGACGCGGCGGTCGCCGTCGGGCGTGATGCCGCCCGGTCGCCCGAGCCGGCGGGTGCCGCCGACGACAACGGGTTCTGGTCGCCACCGCGCCGCAATCCGTTCGCCATCGCCCTGCTCGTGGGTGGCATCGTGTTGATCGTCATCGGCCTCTCGCTGATCTGGTCCATCGTCACGCAGTCGAGCTATCCCGACGGCATCGACCGGCCGGCACAGGCATTCGCGCTCGTCCAGCAACAGGTGACGCCGGCGCTGCTCATCGCCGGCCTATTCGGCATCGTCGCCTGGTTGGTGCTGGGAGCCCTCGCGGCGGCCGCACGAAGGGACGAGTGATGCGCTGGCGCCTGATCGTGCTCGGGTGCTTGGCGGTCGCCCTGGCCTCGGGGTGCGCCGCATGCGGGACCGCAGCCGTCGACCTGTGGTCCCGGGCGCAGTTGATATACGGGGACGGGCAGACCCAACCCACGCAGGCGCAGATGGACGCGTCGACGCGCATGTATCAGGAGATGTCGGGGTTGTCGCTGCTGATGACACCACTGGCCGCTGGGTCACTGATCAGCGGGTTGGCGATCCCGGCCGTGCTCGGGCGCCGCTGGCAGCTGCGCGAGGCCGCGACGACATCCGGAGCGGAGCGCGCGACCCGCTAGAGCTCCGCGACTCGGACGATCAGCGATGCCGGATCCACGTAGGCATCGAAGGCCATCACCAGTCCGAAGTCGTCGCCGTCGAGCTCGAAGTCCTCGGCCCGATCGAGCTGGACGCTGATGCGGCGGCCGCGCAGGTAGCGCAGCGTGCGCACCTCCCGTGAGAGCCCGGCGAGTCTGCGACCGACCGAGCTGCGGTGCAGCACGCCGTTCTCCCAGGTGATCTTGAGCCAGATCTGCGCCCACCCGCCGAAGCCCTCCGGCCGCAGCGTGACGATGTCGAAGAGGCCGTCGTCGACTTCGGCATCCGGAAGAAGCAGCACGTTGCCCGGCAGCAGGCCGACGTTGCCGACGAGGATCGTATGCACGCTCATGACGCGCTCCTCGCCGCCGTCGAGGCGGTAGCGCATCCGGATCTTGTCGCTGTCGCGCATCGAGCGCGCGATCGCGTCGACGTAGGCGAGCCAGCCGACCCGGCGCTTCAGCTCCGGCCGGGTGTTGGCGATCATCTTGGCGTCGAGGCCCAGGCCGGCCAGGGCGACGAAGGCGTGGGTCTCGCGGGAGTGATCGGCGCGCTCCAGCTCGATGACCCCCATGTCGATGGCGCGGTCGACACCGGTGAACGCGGTGGTCACGGATGCCGTCAGCTGCATCACCGAGATGTCGAGATTGCGCGCCAACACGTTGCCGGTCCCAGCGGGGAGGAGCGCCATCGCAACCCCGGAGCCGCGAAGCCCCTCGGCCACCGCTCGGACCGTCCCGTCGCCGCCGGCCACCAGCACCACGTCCACGCGATCGGCGATCGCCTGCCGAGCCTGGCCGGTTCCGCCGTCGTCGGCAGCGGTCGGAAGCCAGAGGCTCGCCCGCCAGCCCGCCGACTTTTCGGACTTCGCGACCTCGCGGCGCAGCTTCGTCAGGTCGACCTTGACCGGGTTGTAGATGACCGCCGCCCGCTTCGTGCGGGTCTCGACGGCAGCCATGGGTTCAGGCTAGCGGGAGCCCCTTCTCTAGAATGGCGAGGTGATCGACCCCCTGCTCCTGCGCGAGAACCCCGACGCCGTTCGGGCGTCGCAGCGGCTGCGAGGCTCGTCGGTGCGGCTGGTCGACGAGGCGCTCGCCGCCGATCTGGCCCGCCGCACCGCGATCTCGGCGTTCGAAGCTGACCGCGCGGAGCAGAACGCGTTCGGCAAGGTGGTCGCCAGCGCTCCGAAGGAGCAGAAGGCGGCGCTCGTGGCCGAGGCGCAGTCGCTCGCGGCCCGGGTCAAGGCGGGGCAGCAGAAGGTGGCGGATGCCGAGGCCGACTTCACGCGGATCGCCGGCAGCATCCAGAACATCGTGATCGACGGCGTGCCCGCCGGCGGCGAAGACGATTTCGTGACCCTCAAGACGGTCGGCGAGAAGCCGGTCTTCGATTCGGCGCTGTTCCCCGAGGGTCCCCTCGATCACCTGGCGCTCGGAGAGAAGCTCGACGCGATCGACATGACGCGGGGCGCGAAAGTCAGCGGGGCGCGGTTCTCGTTCCTCAAAGGCGTCGGAGCGCGGCTCGAGCTCGCGCTCATCCAACTCGGCCTGCAGCGCGCACTCCAGGCGGGCTTCACGCCCCTGATCACGCCGACGCTGGTGCGGCCCGAGATCATGGCGGGCACCGGGTTCCTCGGCGAGCACTCCGATGAGATCTACTACCTGCCGGCCGACGACCTCTACCTGACCGGCACGAGCGAGGTCGCGCTCGCCGGGTATCACAAAGACGAGATCCTCGACGTGTCGAACGGGCCGCTCCGTTATGCCGGCATCTCGACCTGCTACCGACGCGAGGCGGGGTCGGCCGGCAAGGACACCCGGGGGATCATCCGGGTGCACCAGTTCCAGAAGCTCGAGATGTTCAGCTACATCGATCCCGCGGATGCCGAGACCGAACACGAGCGCCTGCTCGCCCTTCAAGAGGGCATGCTGCAATCGCTCGGGCTGAGCTACCGGGTGATCGACACCGCCGCCGGAGACCTGGGCTCCAGCGCGGCGCGCAAGTACGACGTCGAGGCCTGGGTGCCCACCCAGGGCGCGTTCCGCGAACTCACCTCGACGTCGAATTGCACGACGTATCAGGCGCGCCGCCTCGACATCCGCTACCGCACCGACTCGGGCAAGACCGCACCGGTCGCGACGCTGAACGGCACGCTCGCGACCACCCGGTGGATCGTGGCGATTCTCGAGACGCATCAGCAGCCCGATGGCTCGGTGCTGGTGCCCGAGGCGCTGCGACCGCTGCTCGGGCTGGATGTGCTCACACCTGTGTCATGACCGCGGGAAGGTGGTTGGTCGCCCTCGACGTCGACGGCACGGTGCTGCGCGAAGACGGCTCGCTCGGTGATGACACGCTGCGCGAAGTTCGCCGGGTGACGGCGCTCGGCCACGAGGTGATGATCGCAACCGGTCGCTCGGTCTCGATGACCCTCCCCGTCGTCGACCGGCTCGGTCTCACCTCGGCGTACGTGGTCTGCGCCAATGGCGCGATCGTGCTCGGACGCGACGCCGGGGCGCCACTCGGCTACAGCACGGCGTTCGTCGAAACCTTCGATCCCGCCGAGGTGCTGACGACGATCCGCGGGCACCTCGAGGGGGCGAGCTTCGCGGTCGAAGACGCCGACGGCGTGTTCCGCTTCACGGGCACCTTTCCCGATGGGGCGCTCGCGGCATCCCGCCAGAAGGTGCCGTTCGAGGAGCTGCTGCACCTGCAGGCGACCCGCGTCGTGGTGATCTCGCCCGGCCACGCGATCGAGGACTTCTTGGCCGTGGTCGAGCGGATGGGGCTGCACAAAGTCAGCTACAACGTCGGATGGACGGCCTGGCTCGACATCGCTCCAGACGGCGTCAACAAGGCGACCGGCCTCGAGCGGGTGCGCACCGAGCTCGCCATTTCACCCGACCGCGTCCTGGTGATCGGCGACGGACGCAACGACATCGACATGCTGAACTGGGCCGTCGCCGGTGGGGGCGTCGGCGTCGCCATGGGTCAGGCGCCCGACGAGGTTCAGGATGCCGCAAGCGAACGAACGGCGACGGATATCGACGACGGGGTCGCCGTCGCGCTCGCACGGCACTTCCAGGGTTGAGCCGCCGGCATCGGTTACACTCGACCTTCGGTCAACCTGGAGGGCTGTCCGAGCGGCCGATGGAGCCAGTCTTGAAAACTGGTGAGCAGTGATGTTCCGTGGGTTCGAATCCCACGCCCTCCGCTT
>Ga0105248_10000336_pt1 | contig 55359 bp, 70 predicted proteins | sample KBSS34metaG_FD_81524 | JGI IMG/M metagenome (GOLD analysis project Ga0105248, IMG submission 81524) | Switchgrass rhizosphere microbial communities from Kellogg Biological Station, Michigan, USA - KBS S3-4 metaG | ecosystem: Host-associated > Plants > Roots > Rhizosphere > Soil | place... | reverse complement strand
GCACGATGAGCATCAGAACGCCCATCTCGGGACAGTTCGGCCCATACTCCAAAATGGCTTCGGGACTGTAGCCCGCTCGATTTTTCAGGAAGGCGTAGCGGTAGGGCGGATCGTGTCGAAAATTGGTCCGGGCCACTAGAGCATATGACGCCATATACATGTCTCTAAGGCGAAATTTGCCCATGTAGTCTTTGAAATACCGGTGCTCGGCTCCCGGTTCAGTATCCGGCGGCCTATGGTTAACTAGAACCTTCCTCCATGATTCATTTTGACTCATCATTCGACTCGATTCTACAGTCCGATCACTAGCTCGCCCTTACCGGGGCGAAACACATATTGCGCAGGGGACCATCTACTCGGGTTCTCCCCACCCATCAAGACCGACCGGTTATAGAGACCGGTTCGTCGGCAGCGCGCCGAAACGAGACCAACACTGATGTCCGGCATGGTGCAACTCCATGTTTGCGAACGTCACTGGGTGGGCAAGCTCGGTGGACCCATTGGTTCACGAAATCGCAATTATGAAAAGAGGGGAAGTGTGCCTTGAGCAATTTGGCGCCTCCCCGCGCATGACCGTTTCTCAACCGGCGGGCATGTGGGATACAAAACCGTTCAGATCATTAGTGACAACCGAGGGCGCAAGGCGTCGGCGGGATGCAAAAGGCTGTTTGCCACATCCTTCGACAGGCCCCTAGCCCGACACTCCGGTGTGTCAGATCGAGATTGCGTGGCCATAGCTGGTATCGGGGAACCGCCAGCTTCCGAGAGGTCGGAAACCACGGGTTGAGCAGCTACGAAACTCAGGATGTAGCCGACAATTCTCTCTTTTGCCGCCCCTTTGGGGCTGTGCAGGGGAGAGAAAGGCAACATAAAATCTAGGATATAACGTTCATTCTTCTCATCGGCTCTCTGAAATATGGATCAGTGAGACGACTGCGAACGCAGAGAGCACAAAGACTCACTGATCCCCGAAGGCGGACGCTAGTTCGCCTTCGGACTCGCTCGGTAATTGTCCCAGTCAGCGATGACGCATTGCGCTGTTTCACCACCACGATAGTCGTAGACCGAGTCGGACTCGGAAGAATGCGGATAGACCATGACGTTCAGACGGATTTGATAATCCCGTCCACCATCCGTGCAATTCATGAGAATATTTTGGATCAGCAGATCGCTGTTGTTCGTCACCGTGACCGTGTGAGTCCCGTTCGTGTCCATGTTCAGGTGTGTCGCGATCTGGCGATCATCCACCTTATGGAGCACCACATGCCCATAGCGCTCGGCCGCTGTGGGCGGCTCGGCTATCCATGCGATGATGAAAGCACCCAGTAGGGTGTAACCGATCACCTTCCACACCATGCGCGGAACGAGGGCCAAAAGGGCGGCTATAATCACGACTGCGAGCAATTCGGGCCTCCCTCTTGAAAACGAAAGACATTTTCATGCTACCCCAGAAGTCTCTTTGGTCAACGATAAACACCGACTAAATAGGGGACACTCGTGGAGGTTCACCATGTTCAGCGGACTTAAAAAATGGGGGCTCAAGATCGCCATCGGAATGGCCGTCATGGGTCTGATCTTCGGCGCCTACAAGGCTTATCAAGCCTATGAGGCCCACATCGCCAAGGAAATTTCCGATGCGCACGCCTCCGGCATGGCAGAGGCGCAAGCCGACACGGTCGCTGCTGCCAAGAAGGCAGCCGAAGAAGAAGCTGCGCGTGTCGCCGCCGCCGAGGCCGTGACGAACAAGCAGATCGCGGACATCCGACAGGATGCCGTGGTCCAGCACCACACCATCGACAACTATGACGCCGAGACCATCGCTGTCGCCCATCCCGATGCAGTCGAGAAATGGGCCAACGACACGACCAACGGCATTTTCTCTGACATCAAGGATATCACCAAATGAGAATGCCTCGTTTTTTGATGATCGCCGCGCTCGCCACAAGTCTTGCAGCTTGCGCTCACACCACGAAGACGGTCGTTCAGCCCGTCACGTTGGTTCCTCACGTCGATATTCCGAAGGCTGATCCGGTCAATCCGCAGCCCATTCACTGGAAGGTCTACAACGCCGATGAACTCAAAGCTCTCGGCGCCCAGCTTCAAGCAAATGGCGGAACGGTGACCCTGTTCACCCTCGACGAAGACAACTTTAAGAAGTTGAACGACAATCTGGTTGATGTTAAAACTTACATCAAGCAGCAATCCGCGATCATCAACTTCCTAGCAGGGGTGGTGAACGATCCCAGTCGGCTTGCGAACGAGGCAGCGGCTACCCACAAATGAGTGATCCTTTTTCTGTTCTCGGTGTGTCGAGGGATGCGACCGATGAGCAGGTCAAAGCTGCTTTCCGAAATTTGGCGAAGCAGCATCACCCGGATGCGAATCCGGGTGACGCTTCGGCTGAGGCTCGTTTCAAAGAGATCAATTCCGCTTACGAATCGGTGAAGACAGCCGATAAGCGCGCCGCGCTCAACAATCCGGGTCCTCGTTTCCAAGGGTTCCGGCCGGGCGGCGCACAGATGCACCCCGGCGGCTTCGAGTTCAGTTGGGGCGGGCCGGGTATGCCTCCCAACATGGAAGAAATCCTGCGGGAGATGCACCGGGCTCAAACAGTTCGGAACCGCCACTACACCGCGCAATGCGCCATCGGCATGATGGAAGCCTTCCGTGGGTGTGAGGTGAGCCTCAAGCTCGAAGAAAAAGAAATCCGCCTGAAGGTCCCGCCGGGCGTGGACAATGGCACACGCATTCGCGTTCAGGGCGCCGGAGAGAACGTCCACCCGGAAAATCCGCCGGGCGATCTCTACGTGACTATCATGATCCGCCCCGACCTACCGTTCGGCCGCGACGGCAAATTCCTGTTTTCCACGGTTGATGTGGATGCCATCGACGCCATCCTTGGCGCCAAGATCAAGGTGCAGACCATCGACGGGGACACCATCGAGATGGAAGCCAACCCCGGTATCCAAAACGGCCACCAGATGCGCATCTCGGGACGCGGGATGCCGATCATCGGCAGCGACGCTCGTGGCGACCATGTTGTCACGATCAACATCAAGACAAATACAGGCTTGACAGATCGGCAAATGGAGCTTCTCCGCGAAATTAAGTCCTTGTCAAACTGAGATTTTGTATTATCTTTTGGTATACGAAATTGCGACAAGGAGGCAGCGTGATCGGGAAGGTGATCCTTACGGGAGTGTTGGCCCTGACGGCGACGACCGCCTCAGCACAATCGCGCTCGCTTGATGATGTTCTGGATCATCGCTGCGCCGAGTATGCGGCCTGTTTCTCCACACCGACCACCGTCTACACCGACAACCATCTTCCGCCGGAGCAGCGCCGCCCGGTCAGAGCAGCGGATCAAACCGCCTGTGACGCAGCCGACAAGGCTGTGGGCCGGGCTATCGGCCGGGCCTCGTGGTATGTGACCCAGCATGAGCAGTCCCGTGGCGGCGTGCTCACCTTCCAAGAATCCTCGATCATTCGAAGCAAGCTCTTCGATGAGACCTATCTCGTTCGGCAGGTTCTTCGCCGGGCCGTGACGACCGGCAACGTCCAGCAGTGCAACGATCTCCGCGACCGTGCCGTGGGCATCGTCAGCGCGATCATGGTGGACAACCCGGTTGGGCTGAAAGGGTGATATGCTTCTGAAGTTGGTTGACGAGAACGACCCGATTTTGAAGCAAGTCGCCGTCCCGTTTGATTTTCAAAACCCACCGTCCGATCCAGCCACTTTGGTGGCCGACATGATCGAGACGATGCACGAGTTTCAGGGCGTCGGCCTTGCCGCCCCGCAAGTCGGGCTGTCCCTGCGGCTTTTTGTCATGCTTATCAATGGTGTGGCTCAGCCGTGTTTCAATCCAGAAGTGATTTCGATCTCCACAGAGACGGAAAAAGGCGTCGAAGGATGCCTCAGTTTCCCCCATCTTTGGCTGGCCGTGAAGAGACCCTTGTTCGTCGAGGCTCGGTTCACGAATTTGGCGGGGAATCTCGTAAACGAAAAGTTTGATAATATGGAGGCACGCTGCTACCTTCATGAGACCGACCACCTCAACGGGGTCCGTTTCGTGGATTTGGTTGGACCGATGTCTCTAAAGACGGCGCAAGGCCGCCGTCTCAAGTATTTGAAAAAGAGGTAATTTTTATGACCAAGCACATCGGCCCCGATGAAAATACCATTGAGACGATCTATCGGGCGCAAACCGTGGCGGGCTCCAAGGGCCACGAGTATGTGACGATGGAACACCTTCTGGCAGCGCTGCTTGAGCGCGCGGAAATCATCCAGACCCTTTCGGCGATCAACGCCAGCGCTTCCGAAGTCCTCGAAGAGGTGAATGTCTACCTCGTCTCGGACGCGATCCCGGTCACCTTCACGCAGCCCCGCCCGACCGCCAGCCTTGACGAGATCGTCACCAAGGCCGTCGGCTACGCCGCGATGAGTGGTCGTGGCAAGGCCACCCCGACCGATTTGTTCCTGCACCTTCTGGAAATGCCGCACGAGGACAGCTTCGCCGTCACTCTGCTGCTGAAGATGGGCGTCACTCCGCTCGCCGTGAAGAAGCAACTGTCCCATGGCACGAAGCGCGGCGACCGGCGCGAGCACGCTGGGGCTGAGGGTCCGACCCAGCAAACCCAGATGTCCAATCGGGAAGAGGCGGAAGCCTTCCTCGAACAGTATGCGATCAACCTGAACAAGCAGGCCGCCGAGTCGAAGATCGACCCGCTGATCGGCCGCACCGACGAGATCATGGCGATCATCCAGATCGTCGCTCGCCGGACCAAGAACAACGTGGTGCTGGTCGGCGAACCCGGCGTCGGCAAGACGGCTCTGGCCGAAGGTCTGGCCCTGAAGATCGTCCGCAAGGAAGTGCCGGAAGTCATCGAGAACTCGACCGTGTTCTCCCTCGACATCGGCAGTCTCGTGGCGGGCACCCGCTTCCGGGGTGATTTCGAAGAGCGGATGAAGCAAGTCATCAAGGCCGTGGAGATGATCCCCGGCGCGATCCTGTTCATCGACGAAATCCACACGGTGATGGGCGCCGGTTCGGGCAGCCAAGGTTCGCTGGACGTGGCCAACCTGCTGAAGCCTGCGCTGGCGAAGGGCACCCTGCGCTGCATGGGCTCGACCACGCAGGAGGAATACCGCAAGCACTTCGAGAAGGACGGCGCGCTGAAGCGTCGCTTCAAGAAGGTGGAAATCGCGGAACCGTCGGTCGAAGACGCCAAGCTCATCCTGCGCGGCCTGAAGACCAACTATGAAACGTTCCACGGAATCACCTACACCGACGAAGCGCTCGACGCGGCCGTGGACCTGACGAATCGCTACGTCACGAACTCGCAACTGCCCGACAAGGCGATTGACGTGATCGACAATGCTGGCGCCCGGCAACGCATCCTTCCGGCGGATCAACGCAAGACCGAGATCGGCCTGACGGAGATCGAAGTCGAAGTGGCAAAGGTCGCCCACATTCCGGCTCGTGAAGTCGGTGAAGATGAAAACGAAAAGTTGAGCCGCCTCGAAACGGACCTGCGCCTCAACGTCATCGGCCAAGATGCGGCTTTGTTGGCGTTGACTGACGCCGTGTTTGTCCAGCGCGCCGGTCTGCGCGAGACCAACCTCCCGGCGGGCTCCTATCTGTTCACCGGCCCCACGGGTGTCGGCAAGACGGAAGCCGCTCGGACGCTGGCCAAGACGCTCGGTATCCCGCTGCTGAAGTATGACATGTCGGAATACATGGAGAAGCACTCTGTCGCCAAGCTGATCGGCGCCCCTCCCGGCTATGTTGGATACGGTGAAGGTGACTCTGGTGGTGGCAAGCTGACCAACGAAGTGGACACGCACCCGCACGCGGTGCTGCTGCTGGACGAGATCGAGAAGGCCCACCCGGACGTGTTCAACGTCCTGCTTCAAGTGATGGACGACGGCGCGCTGACTTCGGCCAGCGGCAAGCGGGTCGATTTCCGCAACATCATCCTCATCATGACTTCGAATGCCGGTGCGGCCGAACTGGGCAAGAACAAGATCGGCTTCGGTTCCCAGAAGAGCAATGACGCCGACGAACCGGTCATCAAGCGGATGTTCTCGCCGGAATTCCGCAACCGCCTCGACGCCATCGTGAAGTTCGACCGCCTGAAGCCCGAGCACATCCGCGTCATCGTGGACAAGTTCATCACCCAGCTTTCGGAGATGGCGAGCCACCGCAACGTCACCGTCGAACTGAGCGACCCGGCCCGCGAATGGCTGGCGAAGAACGGCTTCGACGAGGATATGGGAGCCCGGCCGCTGAAGCGGGTCATCAACGACAACATCAAGAAGCCTCTGTCGCGGCTGATGGTCACCGGCACCCTTTCGAAGGGTGGCGTGGCCAAGGTCGATGTCGTTGACGAAAATATTGTGGTCACCGGCTGACGTTTCTGGTTAACTAATCCCCGAGGTCTATTTTGGCCTCGGGGATGATCTAGGGCACCAATTTTCGGTGCTTTTTTCAAGGATCGTGGCGTTAACCATGATCTGAGTATTCATTCAAGAGATTGATATGACTAGCCTTATTGGCGACTTCGACGAACATTCCAGCATTTGTTACCAGCCTATCGCGCGAATTTTTTGGAACGAGTTTCCCTACAAGGTGCTCGTGTTTGAGAACCTCCCGAGGCCGAAGGAAACAAGCTGGGGCGGCCAGTCCGCTCGCGATAAGGCCATCTATGAAGCGTGGCTCGAACATCGCAAAGAGCGCAAGAAATTCTACTACGCGCGAATGCGCCACTGCCCCAAAGACACTTCGCTGTGGCGCTCGATGAACAATGGCGGCCACACCTTCAGCTTCTTTTTCAAAGACGCTACGGACGCCAAGCACTTCATCACCCGGAACCGCAAACACATCACCAAGGTGTTCCGGCCGGAAACCGAGGCCCAGATCGCGGCCCTCGCCCAAGACCGGAAGCTGGTCCTCAAGGAGCGACTGTTCTGGAACAAATACCGCTTCTGCATCGAATTTAAGGAGCAGCGCGGCAAGGAGGCAGAAGTTCGCCTCGACGAGCGAGTGCTCGAACTCTTCCACAACAAGAAGAATTCCAAGCGCTACCTCTACAGCGCCGCCGGAAGACGGCGCCGTCTCTACCTGAAGAACGAAAACGACATTTTTTACGTCAAGCTGGCTCTCTACGAACATTTTGGGAGCCAGACAGAAGCACTTTTGAAGAAAGACATTTCACAATGAACATTTCCCTCGTTCGCAAGCTCATCGAAGCTCAAGTCATCCGCCAGAACACCGAACTCGATGCCTACTACATGGGTGTGGATATTTCGGGGCGTCCCATCGCCCGCACCCGTGGCACCTTCTTCGTGCAGGCAGTGAAGGTGCTCGGCGAAACCGTCATCTTCGAGACTGTCAGCACCGTGGACGGCCACAAGCGCACCGTGAAGTCGCCCGACGTGGTGGCCGTGGATGGGATGCCCATCGACCGGCTCGGCAGCATCTACGGCATCAACGCCAGTGGCGGCAAGATCGACCAAGGGAAGCGTCGTGGTCGCCGCCCGCGCGCCAAGGTCGTCGAGGCCGCGTGAGTCTCTATAGAGACAACGACGAAGTCCGCGCCGCCTATGCCGCGAAGCGTGGATGGTTTGCGATCCGAACCAAGGATCGTATGCTCGGTGAAGACTATTGTGAGATGTATGAGTGGTGCTGGGACAATTTCCGCGTCCCGCACCTCCATATGATTAGTAGGTTCGACTACAAGTTGGACGAGGGTTGCTATCACGATACCTACCTCCGGGGGAGCGAACATCTTCCCGGCTCGGCGGCTAGAAAATACGGCGGCGGGGCTACCTTCTTCGTCGAAGATCAACGGGACGCCACGCTTTTCATGATGTTTTGGGGCCGAGACGGTTATGACCGACAGGATTGACACGCCGCTCACCCGCCTTCAGCGCAAGCATGAGGCGGCAATGGCCGAGAAGGATCAGGAGATCGCTGACCTGAAGACCGACCGCGCGACCGTGCGCGGGGTCAACGAACTGCTCAAGTTCGAACTGCTCACCCTCGAAAGCGTCCTCAAGGGGATGCAGAAGAGCATGGATGAAGTGATGGAGCACGTCCGCGTTCTGAAGCTGAACCTGCCCAACCTCGACTGACGTTAAATAGGGGATGCGCGCGACCGAACTTCAGGGCAATCCCCGTCTGAAAGAACTGCAAAGCTTCCCGGCCATCGGCTGGGATTTCGATCTCACTCTCGTGGATTCGCCTGCCTCGCTGGTCCTTCAACAGTTCATTGCCGCGAACCCCCAAATCCGCCACGTCATCGTGACCTTCCGCACCCATGGTCTAGTGAACCGGGTGTGGAGCGATCTGGCCCGCTACCCGGTAGGGCTGACGCAGGCGAACTTCGCCGACTTCCTCCACATCGAAGAAGACGCTTGGGTGGCCTTCACACGCTGTGAACAGGCTCGGGAGATGGGCACCCTCAAAGGTCCCCAACGCCCGGCAGAGGTCTACTACAACGAGTGGAAGGGCATGGTCTGCGCCAACAACAGCCTACCCGTGCTCGTGGACGACAAGGTCGATCACGTCCAGCAGGGCTGCGCGAAATATGGGATCAAACTGTTCGATCCCCTTGACTTCCTCGGTTAGGCGCCAAGCTTCTCGCGAAGCGTGAAAACTACGTAGGGCATCCCGCCCGGCAGCGAACCCCACATCTCCTTCGGCAGAAGGTGCTTGGCGAGCCCCAGCCCGGCCGCCAGCACGAACAGCGACTCGGTGGTCATCTGCGCCCCGGTCCACGCCTCACCCGTGTTGGTTTGGCACAGGTTCAAGGCCGACCACCCGCCGCCAACCTCTTCGAGAAACTCGGCCGGAAGCTCGGTGATCCAACTGCGCACGAGGTCGCGGTCCCGTTCCAATTTGGCAACGTCGATGCCATATGTATGGACGAAGCCCTGAACGAGCGCACCATGCTCACTGAGCACCTCACCCATCAAAGCTCTGACGGCTTCAGCGTTAATCATGGAGTTTCCCCTCTAGCAGCATTGACGACCCTCGCTCAATTTGCGAGTGGGATTCTCACCCCGTTGAAACGCAACAGGAAAGTTCGATGACTCGCACGAGCGTTAAGCCCAAACCCCCTACCCGCGCGCCCAAGAGCGCCCCAGTTTTGGAGTTCGTCCCCCAGCCCATAGTGGCTGAGCCGCCCGAAGTCACCTCGCGTCCCGTTTTGATAACACCCGAAATGGCTCAGCAACTTTTGGGCCGAAACACGCGCAATCGCCACCTTCGCCCCTCTCGCATAGAGCGCTACGCCCTTGACATGGTCGAAGGCCGCTGGAAGCTCAACGGCGAACCGATCATCCTGTCCGACAAAGGCAACCTGATGAACGGCCAGCACCGCTTGCACGCGGTGATCCGCTCGAACACCCCCGCCTACATGATGTTGACCGAAGGGGTTGATGAGGCTGCCTTCGCTACGATGGATGCCGGGATCAACCGCACGGCTGGCGATGTGCTCGCGATGAACGGCGTGACCAATTTCAACCACGTCGCGGCCATGACCCGCATGATGCTCAACTACAAGGACGGGGCCTCGATCAATCGCCCCTGTTCGCCGCAGCAGATCGAAGAAGCCGTCGAACGTCACCCCGAGATCGAGAAATACGCCACGAGCTTCGGGTGTCTGTTCAACCTTGGCCGTTCCGTTGCGGTGGCTTGCTGCGTCATCGCCTCTCGGTTCGGTGAGGGTGATGCCGGGGAGCAAGTGGCTGACTTCGTCCATGGCGTCGCCAGCGGCGCCAATCTCGCGGACGGCGATCCCCGGCTGATTTTCCGCAACAAGCTGATCGCGATGAACTACGACCGCCTGCGGCGACCAGAGCAATCGGTGGTCTGGTATTACACCCAGCGCGCTCTTCTCCATCACCTGAACGGCAACAAGCTGGCCAAGCTGGCGACGGAACGGGGCGTGCAGCCCTACTTCTCGGAAATCCCCACGGCGACGAGGGAGATGGTCCGAGCCGCTTGGTGAGTTAGACCCGGCTGGCAACGGATTTGGGCACCCGGCTCGGTGTGGGACCGGGGGCCTGATCCATACCGTGGCTCTTGCGCCAGAGCATGAGCGTGGGGAACTCGTCCGCGAGCATGTAGCATCGCAGGACGATGTTCCGGCCTCCGTTGTCGAAAGAGATGCGGTGGTCGCTGCCGCTGACGTGAATCCGACTCAGCAAGAGCCGGTCACGGATGACGCCGGGGCTGTTCGGGGGTTTCACCCTACAATGCAGGCCGAAGGTCCACCCACTGGTGAATTCCTCCGCGTCACCGTGAAGGATGGTGTTCGACCACGTCAGGCCGTTCCACTGGTCGCTCCGGCCGATCCCACAGTTCACCCGCAGGTCTCTCGACACCGAAGTCATGATCCATTGCAGATCATTCGCCGAGCGGAGCGCGGCGCGCGACTCGTCGTTCAGCGTCCAGAAATCCGGCGCGATGTCTTTTTCCTTTGGGAGACTGGCGTCCATCAGAGCGCGAAGAGGTAGTTGACCGTCACGTCGTAGTCGGGGTCGCCGTCATCGGGCCTGACACAGACGACGCCCTCACTGGCGATGCCCACGATCTCTCCCTCGCAGCGGTTGACCGCATCCTTGACGCGCCCGCCGACGTGGAAAAACTCGTCGCCATCGCGATTGGTGGTGAACTCGGCTTGCAGCATCACTTACCTCCACAGTCGATGACAAATTGCTTGTGCGCGGCGTGGGCGGCCTTTTCAACGTCGGCCACGGCCTTGTCCGCTTCGGCGATGTCCACCCGCGCCTGTTGGAGCAGGGGAGCCATTCGAGGGTCCTTGGCGCTCTCGTCGGCTTCCAAGATCGCCTGCGTTTCGTGAGTGAGGCGCAACGTCTCACGCTGCGTCACGGCAGTCTCCCGAAGGAACTGGTCCGTTTCGCGCGCCGAGGCGCAGATCGAGGCTGAGAGAGCTAGGGCGGCCAGAAACATTTTAGCCCCGCAGGCTGGTGTAGAGGCCGGTGAAGTCGGTGAACACCTCGCGCAGCGTGTCGGCGTAGACATCGGTCACCAGCAGCAGTTCCTTGTCCTCGTAGGACATGCCCTTGCGGCTGAAGCGCGAGAACCGAACGGTGTAGGTGTCGCTGGTTTCCAGCGTGATCTTGACCTTGTTGGCGCGGCTGCTGTTGCGCCCGATGTTGAACGACAGGGAAACGAGGCCGTCGCGGTCGTCGCGAAGGAAGTTCTTCGCGCCGGTCATCACGATGAAACGGTTGCCGCCGAGTTGTTCGAGGATCGTTTGAGCGATGATTTGTTCGCGCGACATGAGAACTCCCTCAGCAGTTGATGAGGAAGTTTCTCACGCTTTCGAGTCTGGTCAACAATATTCGAGTGGTTTTAGACCCACTTGATGCCGCTGACGCCCAACTGTTGGGCGAGGCTCAGCGTTTGATCGTTCATGGCGTTGAGTTGGTCGATGTGGTCGAGCACGCGATCCAACAGAACCACGATCTTGCCCTTCTCGCCGCTGGCGGCATCAACCTTGGCCCGCGCGCCTTCGTAGACATCGGACCCGAGGGACTGAACGACCATGCCCACGATGGCCCGCAGCGAATCACCGGAGTTGTCGATGGCGAACTCGTCTGCCACGATCTTGTCTCGGATGGAGCGAAGCTGGACGGCAAACGCCTTGGCGTTAGCTTGGGTGGTAGCGTTCAGTTCCATGGTTCACAGAGCCTTGAGTTGCTGAATGGAATCTTCGGCACTGGTGTGAAGGATTCCGATCCCACCAGCATTTCTCCAAGCTTCGATGTTGTCGGGCCTGTCGTCAACCAAAATTTGGTGCTCCGACTTTTTCCGATGCATGAATTGATGCTTCCGAGAACTGGTCGTGCAGATGAACCGTTCATCCGCGATACGGATACGCGGGCGGGGCGTGGACGCCTGATCGTAGACGATGCTGGTCAGGGCTTTCTTCCAAAGCGGAGACCGCTCATAGGCGGCTGTCGGAAGCAACACGCACTCGACCCAGTTGCGCTTGTGGAAGGCTGCCCCCAACCAGTGAGGGTTGAGATGGAAGTCTTCCTCGGTGGCGCCGTATTTCGGGGCGGCCGTGAGGATGATCGGGCGAGCTTCGCGCACGAAATTGTAGAGCTTCGCGGCGCCGGGCATCATCGGTAGGTCAGCGTAGAAGGTCGTGCCCTTCACCAGTTCGTAGGCCGCGCGCTTCTTCGCAGAGCCCGAGCCCGGCAGCAAATGCGACGAACGGTTCAACGAAGGATCGTGCGGGAAGGTCGGGTGATCGCGCCGGAACCCGGCGTCGTAGTCGGCCATGACGCCGTCCAGATCGAGATAGATCGCTTTTTCTTTCATGCCACCAGCATAGCATATTCGTTTACGAGATGAAAGCTTGGTAAATAGACAACCAGATTCGAGTATAATACAGTGCAATCATGAAGAAACTTGTTCCCCTGCACTGTCTAGTCATCACGGTTGGCCCTACACCTTCCGTGAATGAAAAGATGTTGTCGGAGACCTTCCCGGCCTACGACATTATTAGTGCAGATGCGGTTCGATATGAACTAGGGGGAGACGCCAATCGTCGAGATATCGACGGTGTTGTGTTCTCCGAAATCCATAGGCGGACTGAAACTAAACTGAAGCTCGGCGAACGCGTGATCGTCAACGCGGCGAACCTTCGTCGCGACGGTCGTATGGCGCTCGCCAACATCGGCCTCGAACTCGGCGTGCCGGTCTTCTATTTGGTTTGCGACAATCCGAATGCTGAAGAATCTCTTCGGCAACGTTTCCTCTCGGCCGAGCGCGATATCCTTCGGGGTGACGGCGTGGCTGAAGTAATCGACCTACGCACATGTGATCTCGATCCCGTGCGTAAGTTGTCGTCGCAGTCCCTTGATACACTGAAAGAGAAATTCAGTGGTATCACGGTGATCGGTGATATCCATGGAATGCATCACGCACTTCTGGCTGCCATCGACTGGGCTCGCCTCCGTAGGCACTTTATTGTGTTTCTGGGGGACATTGTTGACTATGGACCCGGCACGCTTGAGTGCGCTGACGAGGTTTATCGGACAGTAATGCGCGGCAACGGCGAACTGATTGTTGGCAATCACGAGAGAAAAATCGTGAGATGGATTGACCAATCGGATCGCGGCAGGCATATGATGAAGTTGAGTGACGGCAATAAGGTCACCACGAATGCGCTGAGCAATTTGGGCAACCCGCGCCGAGAGCGTTGGATGTCCCGCTTTCGCGGACTGGTGGCCCGTTCCTCGCTGACGCTCACTTTGGATAACTACGTATTCACACATGCCGCCGTTCACCCTTCGTGGTGGACCGGGGCACAGGACCACAAGAGCATGGAAAACTTTTCCTTGTTCGGTGAGTTCGAACCTTCGCCCACTCGTTTCACGGCGCAGGATCGTCCGCGCCGGACCTATAACTGGGTTGAAGCAGTGCCATCGGACACAACCGTGTTCGTGGGCCATGACGCACGCTCGTATGTGTCCCCCATTACCCAAACAAACGAGAATGGCGGCCGAGCCGTCTTCCTCGATACGGGAAGTGGAAAGGGCGGATACCTGTCATCCGTCGATCTGCGATTCACCCCGGAAGGTCTCAAAATGGAGAACTTCACCAAGCACTAGCTCCTTAGACCAGTGGTTCTTCGGGGCATAAATATCCCCAAGAAGACACTGAGAAAGGAGAGAGAAAATGGTTGGTGATACGCTGGTTCTCAACGCCGATGGACTGCCTGTGAGCGTCCTTCCCGTTTCCTCTCTGATCTGGCAAGACGCGGTTAAGGCCATCTGGCTGCAATCGGTCAACGTGCTGGCCTCCTACGAAGACTGGGTGGTCCACAGCCCGAGCATGGAAATGCACGTCCCGTCCGTCGTGATGACGACGCGCTATATCCGCCCGACGCTTGGTGTCCAGCTTAGCCCGGACAACATCAAGCTGCGGGACCGCTACCGGTGCGCCTACTGTCAGGGGCAGTTCCATGAGGACGATCTGAACCTCGACCACGTCACGCCGAGAACCTTCGGCGGCCGTTCGACGTGGGAGAACCTCACTTCGGCCTGCTACGACTGCAACAACAAAAAGGGCTGCGACTTCCGTATCCAGCCCAAGATCAAGCCGCACCGGCCGTCCTATTACGAGATGGTCGCGCGGCGCCGCGAGTTCCCGCTTGCCGTCCCCCACCACTCGTGGGTGGAGCACCTTCAGTGGCCCGAGGAAAACATCCTCATCAAGCCCAAGAGGCGCGGCAAGTCCAAAAACGCGTCGGTGACATTCGAACAACTAGCGGCGGCTTGAGGGGAAACTCTCAAGCCGTTTCTTTTTTGTGGCCAGTTCACAAGCATAAATACCCATCCATAATCCTTTGGGAGAACATGCAAAGTGGCCACCGAACAAGACTATATCTCGATGCTCAAGACGTTCTTCGAGAACGAAACACCGAGAATGAAAGCGACCGGCGAAGGTGGCCATGCGGTTCACAACGCCAACCCGGAATATTGGAGCATCCTGCTCGGGCCGTTGAAGGTCGGCGACTGGTCGGAAAAAAACACGCTAGACTTTGGCTGCGGCTGCGGCCGAAATGTCCTGAACATTTTGAACACTTTCAAGGTGAAGGAAGCTCACGGTTGCGACGTGAGTTCCAACAACATCATCGCCTGCAAAGAATTGATGGTGGATAAGGGGTTCGCGAACAGCGATTTCTTCACCAACGAAGCAAATTCACTGAGTCCGCTCGAATCGGACAAGTATGATTTCATCATGTCCACGGTCGTTCTTCAGCACATTCCTTGTCACTCTATCAGGAAGAGCATCATGACCGACATGTATCGAGTCATGAAGGAAGGCGGCATCCTGTCTTTCCAAATGGGTTTTGGAGACGGTCACCGGAACGCCGCTGAGTATTACGACAACGTCTACGACGCACTGTCCACCAATTCAGCCCACGATGTCAGGGTCACGGCGCCGGAACAACTGGTCAATGATCTCACCGAGATCGGCTTCAAGGATATTCAGACCACGATCACCGGTTCGTGGAGCGACGACCACAATCAATGGATTTACGTGAAATGCGTTAAATGACGGCAAGTATTTCTGCCGTTGTTGCTGTTGATTAATTTTGACTTGCTGTTCGTAAACCATATAGGTTGAACAGTAACACATCCTTTTAGGAGATTTTTCTAAATGACTACTGCCACCGAAACGACCGAAGAACCCTCGTTGGGCCTTCAGGACATTCAAAACGCCCTGAAGATCATCGACTTCGCGTGCGAGCAGGGCGCCTTCAAGGGCTGGAACACCATCGAACAGGTTCGCACGGTGCGCGGCAAGATCGCGGCGTTCGTGGCCTTCGCCGAAGCCAATCCGGCCCCGGCTGAAGATGTGCCCGCTGCTATCGAAGCTCCGGCCGAAGAAGCAGCAGCGGCCGAATAAGGCCATTCACCCCTCTGGGAGACCAAATGAAAAGACACCTCGCACGCATCTCGAACACCGACCAACGTATCGTTGTCGTGTTCATGCAAATCCCCGACCGTGAGGACCACGCACTCGTGGTCTCCACGGACAACCTGCCCCCGCGCTGGGAACAGGCTCTCATGTCCATCGTCGAAAGCCCCGAAGGCCAAGGCGATCCCGATCTCGGCAACGTGCTCGCACGGCGCCTGATGCCGGACACCACCGACACGGTTCTGACTTCCCTGCACAACGCGGGCCTGCTGATCCCGGTGCCGGTGAACAACGTCGTCATGTTCCCTGAGCCGAACCGTCCGTTCGCTCTGCGTCAAATCCTGCAAGCGATGGGTCGCATTCTGCCGGACGAATACGATGCCGTGGACAAGATCAACGAAGCCGCCAAGGCTCCGGCCCCCGCCGCACCGAAGTCGTCTCCGGTCGGCCAGCATCGGAACCCGGTTGATCCCTTCGCTCAGCCGAAGTTCAACCCGCACACCTCGAACCAGAACGCTCAAGCCAGCGAGAACGACATCGGCATCGCCAACGGCCTGCTGATGGAAGCTCAAATGCTGGAAAACGACGCTGCCGCCAAGCGTGAACGTGCCTACCAGCACGCCCCGCATCTGCGCCCGCAGCCGAAGCGCGTTCCGCCCCCGGCGAAGGCCGCCGCTCCTGTGGCAGTCGAAGCCAAGGCAGTGAAGGCCAAAGCTAAGGCTGCACCGGCCAAGCGCCGTGCCGCGCCGTCGCGCGCGAAGAAGGCCACGGGCTAAGGTGTCCCAACGTCGGCAAGAAATCGTTGACCGAATCATCGTCGAGCGGGAGAGGCATTTCAACCTCCCCGGCTCGGAATGGGACGTTCAGAACAGCCCGAATGACTGGATCGCCATCGCGGCGACCTACCTGACGAGCGGTTCCAGCAGGAAGCACACCAAGCCGATTGCTGCCGATTTCGAAGCAGACATGGTCAAGGCCGCAGCAGTGATTCTGGCGGCTCTTGAGAACTGTGCCAGTATGCGTGATTCAGGAACTCTTCGGTAACGGGAAGCCGGAGAGTTCTCTTTCCATGGGATAAATATTCCATGAGTAAGGAGACTTTCCCATGAGTCCTATTGATTTGTTTGACGACATCATTCAGAACATTGATCCCGATGAAGTTCCCTTGGAATTCATCGTTCTAGCGAAAGTTACTGACTTCGCTGGCAACGAACGAATTCTCCGTGGGGACGAACTGGCCCGTGTCATGCGCGGCCCGGAACGCAAGAAGCTCGCCGAAGCTCGCGTTATCCTCAATGTCCAAAAAATTCGCTATGCGATCCAACGTGGCGTCAACGAAATCTACGACGAGATCAATCGTCGTGTTCAAGAGGACGAAGACAACGGGGTCATTACTTTCGGCGGTTTCACCGACAACTCCGACCCCGACGAGCCGAAAGATAGCGACAACTGATCCGAATACTTGATATGGTTTACCATATCTTGGAATAGGAAACCATGTCTGGCTGGGATCAACAAGCTGCGATGATCGAAGCGCAAGCGCATCAGATCACGAAGCTTCGGAAAGACTTGCGAGAGTCCGAGGATCGCTATCAAAACGATATAGGCGACCACCGTCGAAATATGAAGGCGGCTTCGTTCTACTATCAGCTTCAGGCCGCCATCGTCGCCAACCCGATGTTGCAGTCGGAGTGGGAGCGGTTTTGCTCCATGCTGAAGATGGCCAGTGTCGATGACATCGAACACGAAAAGCCGCCGAAGAAGCTCGATGCGCCTCCCGTCCCCGAAGACGTTGCTTTCCTTCCGCACATGTATTGAGGGAAAAATGATTGAGATTCTCGAACAGTTCTACGCACGATGCGCCGCCCCGTGGGCGACTTCCGTGCAAATTCGAGGCAGCCAGTTCGGCCTTGAACTCGAAATCCGCAGTGGCAACAACACGACCACTCATGCCCTGACGCGGCAAGCTGCCAAAGCTCTGGGCGAATCCCTTCTGCGACAGGCAGACAAGGGAGAAGGCAGCACCCACGGCGACGTGGAATGGGACGTGATCGACGGAGTCGAGCAGCCCGACCGCGAAACTGGCGAAGATTCCAGCGGGGAAGAGTTCCCGACCTGTGGTCTGGACGGAGAGGGTTGCCCGTAAGTGCGAGTTCTCGTCATCGGCGGGGCGGGATACATCGGGAGCCATTGCTGCAAAGAATTTTCCGATAAGGGCTGGGAAGTCGTCACTCTCGACGATCTGAGTCGAGGATGGAAAGACGCGGTTCGGTGGGGTGGGTTTATCGAGGGATCAATCCTCGACATGAACACGCTCGACTGGGTGTTTCCCGTGGTCCAACCCGATGTTGTCGCGCATCTCGCCGCCATGACATACGTCGGCGAATCGGTATCCGACCCGGCGCTCTACTATCGCAACAACATCACCGGCACCATGAACGTGCTGGACGCCATGCGCAAACATGGCACGAAGCACATTGTGTTCTCGTCCACGGCCGCGACATACGGCGTCGCCGGAACCGAGCCGGTCACCGAAGATCATCCCCAGCATCCCATCAATCCCTACGGCGCCACGAAACTGGCGGTCGAACGGATGCTGGCCGACTACGGCCGCGCCTACGGGATCACGTCTCTGTCCCTCCGCTTCTTCAACGCGGCGGGCGCTGCTGGCGACATTGGCGAGCGCCATGAACCCGAGACCCATTTGATCCCGTTGGCCATGCAGCGATTGCTTCAAGGAAAGCCGTTCACGGTTTTCGGCAACGATTTTGACACTCCTGACGGGACTGCAATCCGAGACTACGTCCACGTCTCGGACATTGGCCGAGCGCATGTGCTCTCGGCAGAATATTTGTTGAAAGGTGGCGCCACGGACGCGCTGAACCTCGGCACCGCATCCGGCACCTCCGTTGCTGAAGTGCTCTCGGCCATTGAGGATGTGTCCGGCCGAACCATCGACAAGGTCTACGGACCACGTCGTGAAGGTGATCCCCCGGTGCTCGTGGCCTCTAACGCAAAGGCCAAAACGGTGCTCGGTTGGGAGCCCACGCAGTCGTCAATCCACGAGATCGTGGAGAGCGCGTGGAAGTGGCATCAATCGAACGAGATCGACGGGTCGATGAACTGAACGATTTTCTGAACGAGTTCGATCACGACGTAGAGGAAGAAGAACGGGAATAGCCACCAGAGCGCGTCGGCAAACCGCGTGAGCTTGAGCTTGGTGATCGCCTCGTCAAATTCCTTGAGCGCCTTCCTCAGTCCGTAAATGACGAGGATGCAAGCCGCCACACCGACGAAAAGTGAAATCGTGAAGTCCATGAAAATTGAAAAATCCGGCCCCGTGGTGCATTCTGATTTCTATTAGTTATCCAAATCATTTTCGAGAAAATCCATTATGACGAAGCAGGCTGAAGTTGCCGCCGACCCCAAATATGTCACGGTCCTCGACCACGGTTTCGTTGGTGTCGTGGACACCATGGGCACCGACGCCTCTATCGTGCAGGCCGCCCGCGTTTCCTACGGCGATGGCACCAAGACGGTCCTCGAAGACCGTGGCCTGATCCGCTACCTGATGCGCCACAAGCACACCTCGCCCTTCGAGATGTGCCAGATCAAGCTTCATATCAAGATGCCGATCTTCGTGATGCGCCAGTGGGTGCGCCACCGGACGGCCAGCCTGAACGAATATTCGGGCCGCTACTCGGTGATGACCGACGAATTCTACCTGCCCGAGCCGGAGGTGATCCAACCTCAGAGCAAGGACAACAAGCAGGGCCGTGCGGGCACGCTGGGCGTCACCAACACCACTGGGGTGCGTTGGATGATGGATGCCGCTTACCGGCACTCCTACGACATCTATGAGGCTCTGTTGGGTGAAGGACGGGAGAACCCCGACCTGATCTACGACCCCTACGACCCCGACGATGCTCTGTTCGATGACGAGTTCGGCGGCATCGCTCGGGAGATGGCCCGCTCGGTTCTGCCGGTGGGCAACTACACCGAACTCTACTGGACCCAGAATTTGCACAACATGATGCACCTTCTGAAGCTGCGACTCGATCCGCACGCCCAGTATGAGATCAGGGTGTTCGCGCAGGCGGTCTTCGATCTGATCCAGCCGATCTATCCTGAAGCTCTTCAGGCGTTCGACGACTATATCCGTGAGGCGACTTCAAACTCGCGCATGGAAACCAGCGTGTTGAAGATGCTGCTGTCGTCTGACGCTCCTGCACGGGTGGCCTTCGCGGGCGCCTTGATGTCGGCTGGTGGAGACAAGGCGTTCGCTGAACTTCACGAACTGTCGCTTCGGGAACTGCGCGATTTCACCGACAAATGGGGTCTGCCTACGTTCAAGCAGGCTCCGGCGGTGCTGTCGTCCATCGACAACCCGGAAACACCGGGTGTGCCGAACAAGGTCAAGGCAAAGCGGAAGGCGACTGCGAAGAAGCCCCCGGCGCCGCCCCCGCGCCCGCCCAAGCCCACAAAGGTCTTCGATTAATCGCGAGGGAACCCAATGGAACTGCACGAGACCGTCAACCAGTATATCGCGGAAAGTCCCACCCACGAAGAAGCCTGTCTTCGGCTCGAAGCCTTGGTGATGTTGGGATTCGTCCGCCTTGCTCAGTTGTCTGGGCAGGATCAAGCGGAAGCCCTTCTCAAACGGCTCGAAGAGCACGTTGGTGAATTGGATGCCTACGAGAAAGTGACGCTGGAAGATTTTCAGAACGAAGCGAAGACGCTCTGATTATTCGTAGCCGCGCTTCACGACGATCTTGCGGAGCCGTTCGTAGGTTTGCCACGGCGACTCGTTGAGGCCGAATTTGCGACGCTCGGCATCCTGCTCACGCATGGTTTCGAGCGCCCAAACGCGCCGCTTCAGGACGGTTCGCTCCGCATACAGGGAGAGGAACATGTCCACGATGGGCTTTCGGTCGGTGGGATTCAGGCCGATGAAGATGGCTTTCGCTATCGCCATCTTCTCGGCGTGAAGGATGTTCTCGTCGGTGAGCAGACGGATTTCGTCGGCGGTGGCGTCTTCAGGCAGCATCTTCGACGATCTTGATCTTGCCAGCCTTGTTGGCGGCCCGGATACCGTCGATGAACGTCTGGCTGTATTCGGCGGTGTCGCCGTTGAACGGCCAGTGGGACACGCCAGCGATCCGTTCGGCAAAGATGTCGAACAGATAGTCGCGTTCGTAGGTGTCCAGCCCGTGGGCGGCACCGGGGGTGGCATCGGGGTAGCCGCGCAGCAGCATCCGGCAGAACCGGCGTTGGGCGTGGCCACGGAGCATGTCGCGGACTTGCTCACGGGTCATGACTACGGCCACGCGTTCCTTGAACTCGGTGATGCAGCAGTCGAGTTGACCATCGGTGAGACGTTGCGCGAAGCTCATGGGTGCCACTCCGTTGTTGTTTCTATTCTTGGATTGTCTCACGGTTTTGCCGTTGGTCAACTAAAGTCTTATGGGATTCTGACGGACATTCTCGATCCCTATGCGATTCTGACGGACATTTTTCGTTTACCATATTTGACAAGGCGCTCGGAGAGTCGATAAGCTCCAAAAGTCAGCCGGAATTGCCCGGCACCGTCTACCCATTTTGATTAGGAAATTGCCCCAATGGCCATTGACACCGAAACCCTGACCTCGACCGACCGCGTCAAGCTGAAGGACTTCATGGATTCCGCGATGCGCGTGTTCCAAGAGACCGACGACCTGAAGGCCGGTCTGAAGGACACCGCCAAGGCCATCGCCGAAGAGTTCGGCTGGAAGCCGGGCACCCTGATGAAGGCCGCCCGTGTCGCCTACAAGGCGTCCATCGAAGAAGAGAAGATTCAGTTCGACACCGTCGAAGAAATTCTCGAAGTCACCGGCCGCCGCTAAGCCGAATTGTCGGTGGGAGAGGCCGAAAATGGTCTCTCCCACAGATAAATAGAGACCCACCATGTCTTACCTGTATGGCCGTCCAAGAAGGCGTCGGAACGGAGATTTCCGCTTCGAGATCAGGATCAAGACGTGTGAAGGCAACTTCGTCCAGCGTGGCTCAGATATGAAGCCAATGCAGGACTGGTTGAAAGCAAATACCAGAGGGAACTACCGAACCCTCTCGCTGGGCCGCCGGTCATATTTTGACGTTCGGGCTGTCGTTTACTTGAACGACCTTACCGATGCCACAGCGTTCAAATTGTATTGGTCCGATGACATCGCAGGTCAGAAGGACAAAGGCTATTACCGATAGGACCGCATGTCATACGTTGACGCCATCTTCGACCGGAACAAAGACAAAATCTTCGTAGCGGAACGGGTCAATGGCGAACGAGTCCTGACCGAGTTCGACGCAGAGCACGTCTTCTACTACGAGCACCCCCAAGGCGGCCACACGTCGATTTTCGGCGATAGCTGCCGCAAGTTCACTACCACGAGCGGTCAAAAGTTCCGCAAGGAACTCGCCCGCATCTCGTCGGCGCCGATCAACCGGCAGCCTCCCCGCATTTTCGAGAGCGACATCAACCCGGTGTTCCGCTCGCTGGCGACCCACTATCGTGGCATTGATGCCCCGACACTGAACGTCGGCTTCTTCGACATTGAAGTGGACTTCGACCCCAAGCGCGGGTTCGCGCCCACCGACGATCCCTTCAACCCGGTAACCGCCATTTCCCTGCACACGACGCTGGGTCAACGGCTGCTGACGCTTGTGCTCTGTCCGCCGACCTATGACTTGGCTGAGGCGCACAAAATTTGTGAAGAGTTCCAAGACACGGTCCTGTTCGACAGCGAAACGGAACTCCTGAAGGCGTTCCTCGAACTGATCGACGACGTGGATGTGCTCTCGGGCTGGAACTCGACGGGCTTCGATATTCCCTATCTCGTGAACCGCATCACGCGGGTCATGGACAAGGATACGACCCGCCAACTCTGCCTGTGGAACCAGCTTCCTCGGGTCCGCGAGTATATGAAGTTCAAGCGGATGCACGTCACCTACGATCTCGTGGGTCGGGTGCACCTCGACTATCTGGAACTCTACCAGAAGCACAATCCCCAGCAGCTTCACTCGTATCGCCTCGACTACGTCGGCGAAATCGAAGTCGGTGAAAACAAGACTGCCTACGAAGGCACGCTCGACGATCTCTACAAGAAGGATTTCAAGCGCTTCATCGAATACAACCGGCAGGACACCATGCTGCTGGTCAAGATCGACGAGAAGAAGAAGTTCATCGAACTGGCCAACCAGATCGCCCACGCGAACTGCGTCCAGTTGAAGACCACCATGGGTTCGGTCGCTCTCGTCGAGCAAGCGATCATCAACGAAATGCACGCCATGGGATTCGTCGTCCCCAACCGTCGCGCCAAGGAATTCGCGCTCGACAAGGACGACGATGATGACGAGGAAGATGACGACGACGGGCGAACCCCGGTTGTCGGCGCCTACGTCGCTGACCCGAAAAAGGGTCTCCACGACGAAATCGGCTGCTGCGACATCAACTCCCTGTATCCGTCCACCATCCGCGCCCTGAACATGAGCCCGGAAACGATCATCGGCCAAGTTCGGCTGGATGAGACGATGGCGCTTGTTCAGCAGCGGATCATCAGCGGCATCGACCGCGCCTCGGCGTGGGAAGGCATTTTCTGCGGCCTCGAAATCGACCACATGCACGCCCGCGACGGGGCGCCGCTGACCATTGATTTCGAAGACGGCGTGACCAAGACGATGTCCGGCCGCGATTTCTACGACTACATCTTCAATCCGAAGAACCACGTTTGCGTCACCGCCAACGGCACCTTGTTCCGCACGGACAAGGAAGGGATGATCCCGATGCTGCTGGCGAAGTGGTATTCCGAACGTCAGGAGATGCAGGGCAAGCAAGTCGCCTTCGAAAATCTGGCGGACGCCGAGACCGACCCCGTCAAGAAGAAGGAACACCTCTTCTGGGCCGGGTTCTGGAACCAGCGCCAACAGGCCCGCAAGATTCTGTTGAACTCGCTCTACGGCGCCCTGCTGAACGAGGGTCTCCGGTTCTATGACGAACGTCTGGGCCAGTCGGTCACGCTGACCGGCCGCTCCATCGCCCGCCACATGAACGGCAAGATCAACGAAGTCATCACCGGCGAATACGACTACAAGGGCGCGGCGATCTATTATGCCGACACCGATAGCTCCTACTTCAGCGCCTACGAGGTTCTGAAGAACGATCCGCGCTACGCCGAATTCGAGTGGTCGCGCGAAAACATCATCACGCTCTACGATGCCATCGCGGAAGAGGTGAACGCCAGCTTCCCCGAGTTCATGAACCGGACCTTCAACTGCACCCTCGAACGTGGCGGCATCATCGCCGCTGGCCGCGAACTCGTGGCCTCGAAGGCACTCTTCATCAAGAAGAAGAAGTATGCCGTGCTCATGTATGACAAGGACGGCAAGCGTCTGGACGTGAAGGGCAAGCCCGGCAAGCTGAAGGCCATGGGCCTCGACCTGAAGCGCGCCGACACGCCGAAGTTCATGCAGGCGTTCCTTGAGAAACTCCTGATGGACCTGCTTTGCGGCGTCGAGCAAGAAAACCTGTTCGGCCAGATCAGAACATTCCGCAAGGAGTTCTCGACGCGGCCGGGCTGGGAAAAGGGCACACCGAAGAAGGTGTCGGCCTTGACCGATTACGTCCAGCGCTATGCGACTGGCCGCAACATGAGCCTGATCGAAGCGTCGAAGATGAAGTCGGGTTTCAAGGCCAAGGTCAACATGCCGGGCCACGTCAAGGCCGCGATGAACTGGAACACGATGTGCGAAACCCAAGGCGACCGCTATTCGATGCGGATCGGTGACGGCGCCAAGATCATCGTGTGCAAGCTCAAGCCGAACCTGATGAAGATCGACAGCATCGCCTACCCCATCGACGAGCCACACATTCCGCAGTGGTTCAAGAACCTGCCGTTCGACCACGACGCGATGGAACAGACGATCATCGACAACAAGCTGGACAACCTGCTCGGAGTTCTGAAGTGGGACCTGTCCGTCACCGTTGAACGCCTTGGAGATGAGTTCTTTGTCTTCTCTTGATGACGAACTGACAAACGACGCAATCGAAGAACTGGTCAAGGAGGGTGGCTACGTCATCCTCTCCACCACCGATCTCGGTCACCGTTTTCGGGGCGAGCGTCCGTGTCACATCCTGAAACTCGAAGCCCCAGAAATCGAACAAGACTTCGAAACGATCCGCCATAGCCGAAATTGGGAACACACCCAACGGCTTCGGATCATCATGGATTGCTCTCCCGAGAGCATGACGCGGTATGTGCCCGACCAGAATTTTGAGAACGTGATCTATAAGCGGATCACCTCTGAATATGATTTCGGGTCGATCTCCGATTGGATTCACGGCCAGACGACTGGCAAGTGGACCATGAAAGTCCTCGCAGACAAACGCCGCCGCCCGAAGCACTCGTTTCTCATGTTTTCTTTTGAGAACCTCGAAGCAGCGATGTTCTTCAAGCTGTTCCAAATCTGACGAAGATATTGCTTCGTCGGCTCTATCCCATTTACACTACATATATTGAACGGAGATACCTATGAGAGAAGTTCTTCTTGACTTGGTCAAGCAGACTGGCGGGCTGACCGAAGCCCTCCGCGTGACCGGCACGGCGGAAGCCACGGTCATCAAGGGTTGCGATGCAGACAAGACGCTGTTCATCGAAGCGACCCTGAAGCAGCCCTTGGCCGAGTTCGAGGGCGAGTTTGGTGTCACCAACATCAACCTGCTCAGCGGCCTGCTGAACTTCACCAACTATCTGACGGATGACGCGACCTTCAACGTGAAGAAGCGCGAGCGCGATGGCGCCATGACCGTGGAACAATTCGAGTTCCGCAACAAGGTCACCGGCAACGACGCCGACTTCCGCATGATGGACCCGAAGCACGTCCCCGATCAGGCGACCATTCCGAACATCCCGTGGGACGTGATCGTCACGCCGACGAAATCGAAGGTGGCCGAGTTCCAACAACTGACGGCTCTGTTCGCGGGTGTGGGTGACAAGACCTTCGGTGCCCGGACGGTCAATGGCGACCTGCAATTCTACATCGGTGACGAAGAGTCCTCGACCCACCGCGTGAGCATGGTGTTCGAAGCTGGCGTCAAGGGCGACCTGAAGGGCAGCCTGTCGTGGAACACCCACCAATTCCTCTCGATCATGAAGCTGACGGGCGCGCATCCGACCACGATGAAGATCACCAGCCGTGGTGTTCTGTCGGTCGAAGTCGAGACGCCGCACGGCATCTACAACTACTTCCTTCGTGCGAACAAATAAGGAAAAAATATCGTGAAAGATGATTTCAAAACATTGACCACTCCGGTCGATCCGATTAGCAAGCAGCCCCGCCCCGTTCTTGTTAACAGCAAGAATGTTGTTGCTGTGCAGGACATCAGTGTTCCAAGCCACCACGGCCGCGCCGGTGCGGCCACAACAACCATCCCCGCAAAAATTGGTTCTCGTGTGTTTACCAACGGTGGACACGCAATTGAAGTCAATGAAACGGTGGAAGAAGTGTTGGAAATTCTCTTTCCCACCTTCATCGACCCCTACACGGCCGACCCCCATTACACTATGCAACGCTAACAAATCAGCCGCTCTGCCAGCATCCAAAAAGGGAGGTGAGTAATCACACGCGGGTGGCCGTAGCAGCGGGATAGCTCACAGTTGTCCCATTGCGACAGAGGGGTTCGTCTGCGGGCGAGCCCCTCATTCTCGTTGAGAAAGCCTAAATAACTCCGCACATTACCTCAAAGGACACATGAGCAGGACTGTTTATACTAAGGAAATCATGGAGGCGTTGGCAATCGACGCTACCCCTATGACCCAAGATCAAATCTTCGAACGCGAGCAGGCCATCGAAAAAAGGTGGCTTGAGCAGTTCCGAGAACAAGAAGAAGTTCTCCGCAAACAGTGGGAATCTCGGGATGCAATGCGGACGGCGCAAGCCAAAATCGGGCAGGCTGCCCAGAGCGCTTTGCACAACAAGAACGTCGTCATCCCGTCACTCTACCCGAACATCAATCCCGGTTTGACGGTCTCCATCGGCGGAACCCCGCCCGCAAACGAAATCGACGAAGACGCGGTGACTGAAATCGTCGATGCGACCATCACCTACATCGAGATGGGCCGCGACTTCGAAATCATCCTTCAGGCGATCAAAGATCATCCCATGCTCGTAAGCGAGTGGGAGCGATTCTTGGTCACGCTGCGGATGTGTCAGGAATAGCCATGTATGATCCTGTTCCCACCGTTCAAGCGCAGATCGACAAGGCAGTGCGCGAGGCTCTGACCGAAGAGCGCAATCGCGCAGCCAAGCATTTCCAACGAACGGTCGATGCTCAAGTCGGCCATGATAAATGTTTGCTGGAAATCGGCCGCCAAGTTCTGGTGGCTCTCCAACAAAAGCGTGTCCCGGTGAAGACAAATTTGGATAACCAAGCGGTGGCAAAGCTCTGCGCTAGATACGCAGCGATGGGCAAAGATTTCGACACGCTCATGGAAGCCGTCAAGGCCGACGTGATGCTCACAAGTGAATGGGAGAGATTCGCCATGATGCTGCGGATGTCTCAGGAGGATTGATATGGGTAAGAAGAACAAACTGATTCCGTTCGAATGGCTACCGGCAAGCTGGGGGCTGAAAGGCCGCCCGTATGAAGAGGCCAAGGCGAACTACGAACTCGAAGGCGAAGAGCTAGAGCGGCGCCTCATCAACATCAACTACAGCGGCATCGAGTGCCAGCACGAGCATCTGAAGCTGGACAAGCGTCTGGGCTGGCTGGACGATTACGACTACGAGATCAAGGAAGCGACGCTGCTCGGCTCGACGGAAACGCTCGACCCGAAGATCAAGCTGGCTATCGACCTTCGCCACAAGAAGATCGACGGCTACGAGCACGATCTGAAGCTGGCCGAGATCGAGTTCCCCGACTACGACAGCCTTGACCGGCAGTTGGCGGTTCTGAAGGCCGACCACGACCACGGGAAGATCGAGACTCTCGAATACGAGAAGACGGCCGCGACCGCCAAGGGCGAACCGTGGGTCGGAATCGTGGACAACGGCTTCGATTCGGACCAAGGCGTCAACGGTCTCTATTTCGAACTCGACTGGAACGAAGACTGGGTCAAGTTCCTCCGCAAGAACGGCTACCATGGCACCACCGACGAACAGATCGTCGAGCAGTGGTTCTCCGACGTGTGCCGCTCGCAGGCGGAAGAAACGCCGGTCGAAACCAACGAGCCGATCCCGTTCAACTCCGGCCGGGTCATCAACCGCCATCGTGGCGATAATGGTGGCACGGAATACTCCTGATTCTGGTTAACCAGATTTTGACATAGCCCCTCCGAGAAGCCATTATGGGACTTCTCGGAGGATGCATGACCCGCTACGCAATCGTTGATGTCGCCAACCTGTTCTATCGCGCTCGCCATGTGGTGCGGGGCGACGCCTACACGAAGGCGGGTATGGCGCTCTCCATCGTCTTCCGCAGCCTGAAGAAACTCCATCGTGAGTTCAAGGCCGACCACATTGTCCTCTGCATTGAGGGCAAAAGCTGGCGGTTCGACGTGTTCCCGCAATACAAGGCCAAGCGCAAGCTCGACCGCATGGTGGCCACCTCAACGCCCGCCGAGCGGGAAGAGGAAGAAGCCTTCAACGCGGTGATGAACGACTTCCAAGATTACATGGCCGAGAAGACCCGCTGCACCGTGCTGCAAAGCCCCGGCGTCGAAGGCGACGATTTCATCGCCCGCTGGATTCAGCTTCACCCGAACGATGAGCATTTCATCCTCTCCGGCGACTCCGACTTCATCCAACTGATCGCTCCGAACGTCTCGATCTACAACGGTGTGGACATGCGTCTGCTGACCGTGGACGGGGTGTTTGATGACCGTGGGCGCCCGCTGGTGTTCAACGTCAAGGGGGACAGCGGCAAAATCAAGGTCGGCCCGACCATCGAAGAAGCTCGCATCAAGCACGACAAGGAGCAGAAGGAAAACGAGCGAAAGCACAACGCGGCCGAGCGCGACCGCAAGAAGGCTTTCGACGCCTACCAGAAGCAGAAGGCTGACACGGAACCCGGCTACAAGCCGATCCCGTTCGTCGCCGTGGATTACGTCTGGAAAGAATTTTCCTTCGTTCCTGAGCCCGAGTGGTGGCGCAAAGCGTTGTTCGTGAAGCTGATCCGTGGCGACACCGGTGACGGCATTTTCTCGGCCTGTCCCGGCGCGCGGTATGACGGCACGAAGAACCGGGTGGGTATCCTTGAAGCGTGGGAAGATCGCGCGACGCAGGGCTACAACTGGAACAACTTCATGCTTCAGCGTTGGGAGAAGCTCGTCGGCACCGACGAGAACGGCAACGCCATCAAGAAGGAAGTGCGGGTCATCGACGAATATAAGTTCAACGAAAGCCTGATCGACCTGACGAAACAGCCGGACAACATCAAGGCTCTGATGGATACGGTCATCGTGCAGGCCGTCCAGAAGGACCCCGTCGGCAACGTCGGCATCCACTTCCTTCGGTTCTGTGATCGCAACGGCCTCCCGGCTCTCGCCAAAGAAGCTACTGACCACGCAACCTATCTCAACGCGCCCTACGCCGCTTAGGAGAGAACGATGAAGAAATGGCAAATCGGCGTGTCGAACATCACTTGGCCCTACGAAGTGCGCTGGCTGACCGACTACGTCCTCGCGGCCGATCAAGCGACTGCCGAGCGTCTCGCCACCGAGCAAGGCTATTACCGAAACCTGCGGGTCCGTGAGGCGTGACTATGGCTAACGATAAAATCAACACCGAGGTTCTCGAAACATTTATGACTCGTGCTCGACAAGCGTCGAGGATGGGTTCAAAAGAGCTTCGTATTCCCATGCCGGAAGGCTACGAACTGGCCGCCGCGATTGGCCAGATCATCGCTCGCAATCTGGCTCTGGTGGAACAAATCAGGGAAACCGAGAGTCTCATCGGTTCCCAACTTCGTGTTGATGGTGGGAAGTTTGGCTAATCGCTGGATCAACAAGGGCGCCCAGATCGTGGCGGCGCGCATCGAGCTTGTCGAAGCCCGCTACAACGCCGAATACGTCGCGGACCTGTGCCTTCGTGACGACCACGGAAACTGGACCGATGAACCCTTCGCGGTTTTTTGGACGCCCATTCTGACCAAGCCGGAATACACCCATTATTTTGGGCTCCAAGGCCGCAACGGTCAGGTGTTTGTGGTCAACGGGATCAGCATCACCGAGGGTTTCTGGGAAGGTGCCGAAGCCGACAACGGCGAGATCATCTTCAGCCGGTTCCGCCACGACAACCGCGTGAGCAGCGATGAGACCGCCATGGTTGATGGTGGTCGCGACTATTTCCGCTACCGTGGCCGCCCTGTCCGCCTCCGTGTCGTGGGGCCGGACTTCGAAATCGTCGAATGAGACTCAAGAGGGGCACGAAACCGAAAGGCTTCGAGTGGTTTTTCCTCACCCAGCCCACGGCGGCGACGGGAGAGGTTTGGGAGCGCATCGAACGCTACCACAGACACCGCTATCCGGTTCGCGTGTTCCTTCAAAAAACGTTCCCAATGTGGGTGCGCATCAGGAAGCGTCGGGTCAACGATGCGATCTGGTGGGTGCGTTATCGCACCACGAACCGGAACCATGTCTTCAAAGTCAAGTCGCTGAAGCCCGGCTATTACGACGAAGATCGTATGATGCTCCACATGAATTTCGACCTGCTGGTGCAGCATGTCGAGATCGGGCTCGCGAGCAAAAATTTCCAATGGCACGAAGACCGGGAGCCGCAGAAGCTTCCGAAGTTCATCCGCAACCACTGGCCCCGAAAGCTCGGTCCCGAGCCCGGCCTCGCATATCTCGACTGGGAGATTACCGACCCCGAAGTCAGGATGCAATCACCCGAGCAGGCAGAGCACGCCGAGCTTACCAAGCGCCTCTATCTGTGGTGGACCGTCGAGCGGCCAAGTCGGATGGACCCGCATACCGACAAACGTATCTGGGAAGGCATCGACCGCAAGCGCGGGCGCCGCAACATCTTTTCCACGCTGAACAACCGTGACCCGAAGTGGCGCGCAGCGATGGACCTGTCGCGGAAGACGTTGGATTTTTATGATGCGCAGGACCAGGCTATGCTGGAACTGCTGGTGTCGATCAGGACTGGACTGTGGTCGTGATCGTGCTGGAAATGTCGCGGCCGATCCGCTGATATTCCACTTCCTTGTCGTCGAACGAAGCGTGGTCCGTCCAGACTTGAAGACGCTGCTCGCCATCGGGTCCGGTTGAGCGAAGCTGCATTCGGCGAGTCGGCTCGGCCGGAGTGAGGCTGTTGATGTGGATCAGGAACGGGCTGCACTCGTCCGTGGGGATCAGTTCGCGAATGTCCTGACCGATCAGCGTCTCGCGCTTGCGGCCGTAATAGGCAGCATAGGCGGCGTTCACGAACGTGATGTGATAGTTGGCGTCGAAGCAGCAGATCATCACGGCCGCGTCCTTCATGGACGGGGCGTTCGGCGCCGGGGTGATGTCCTTGATGGTGATGAGCGTGGCTTGCTCGCCGTTCCACGAAATGGTCGTGGTGGTGAAGAACATTTCCATGAGGTGGCCGTCGCGGTGCTTGGCTTCGCACTTGACCACTTCGTCCTCATCGGCGGTCACACCGTCGCGCCCGCACATGAACAGGGCCTCTAGGGACTTGGAGAGCAATTCCTCAACGTTGTAGCCGAACACGCCTGTGGCGGCCGGGTTGGCGGCGACGATGGCGCCGTCCTTCAGCACGAGGATGCCGTCGAAGCTGGATTCAAAAATGGAGCGATAGCCCCGCAGCTTCGCCCCTTCTTTCGAGCACGAGATGTCTCGCATGATAAGCAGCACGATTGTCGCGCCGTCCGAACGGTCCAGCCGGGTGTGGTTCACGTCCAGCGGGAAGAGGTGATCTCCCCGGACCCCATGAAGGTCATGGTCGTCTTCGGCCTTATCGACGTTGTCCAGCATGGCCCAGATATCCGACGCCATGTCGATGGTGTGGTTGGTGCTCTGAAGCAGATCGCCAACGAACGTGTTGATTGTGGTCTCGGCGCTCACCTCGAACATGGCTTCGGCCGCTGGGTTGAAGGCTTGGATCAAGCCCTTCTCGTCGCAGATCACCAACGCGTCGTTGAGGATGCGAGCGGTCGATTCGAACTGCGCCACGCTGTCTTGCAGCTTGGAGCGCAGGCGATTGGTCACGAAGTTGGCGGCGTCCGCCGTGGTGATGGCGGCTTCGAGAAGAGCCTCCTGACTCTCAGCCACCATCAAATCGCGCATGACCTCGCGGGCACGCGCTTCCTGCCGTTTGCTGGATGAGCTAAACGGCCAACGCATTAGATTTTGCCCTTGATCTCGAACAGGACAAGCTTCAACGAATTCAACGCCTCGGTGAGCGTCAAATTGCCGCGATGGTAGTCCTCAACGATTTTGTCAATGCGTTCGTCTTTTTTCTGGTTGTCTGCTTTGAGCCTTTTGTTCTCTTCAAGCAGATGCCAGATAATGAGCCCCATGATGATCGGGAGGGCTTGTGTGCCGTTCCCGCTCGTCAATACACTCAAAATCGACCCAATAATACCTTCCACTGAAACACCTACTCTGACCCTCCCATTATTTAGCGAGGGTCAGAGCGGTGGCTTGAGCGGTTTTTATTCGGTCAATAGTAGAACATTTTGAAAAGAAACGCGTCTTCGGACTCTTCGAACCGGAAGTTCACGCCCAAATAGGCTCTTTTGATCTGGAACTTTTGCTCGTCATAGTTGAAACGATTGAACATTTTCACCCAACCGCGTTCTCTTTTCTTCTCTTTTGCACGGCCGTCGAGCCAGTCGCGCAGTTCCACGGTCCTGATGTCTTCGCGGACATGGAGGGGAAGAAGGATGCTGGTGGGTTTTTCGCAGATCGGGATGCCTTGTTCCCGCAGGATTTCGATGCCGGGCCAGAGGGTTTCGCGGCTGGACCGCAGATTGGCCACACTTCGCCAGTTACAGCCAATCTCAACGATCTCGACGCCCACAGGAACCCCCTTGATTGTATCGTGGGCGCGCGGCGAGGCGCTCCCATTGGGGAACTTAATCACGCCGCTGGACGTTGAGCTACGTCAAAATTTGCAACCGAAGCGGATAATCCGCTTGACACTAGATGAAGCTGGCGTTCCGCAGCAGGAGTGCAGAGTCGGAGCCAACGCGCTGAATAATAGAACAATCTCCCATTCGGCTAGACATCCAACCGTCACCGAGCAGACGGGTCATCTTTAGAGACGTTGCGACATCTGTAAGGCCCATCGCCATGGCATTCTCTGTCAATTGATGGTCGATCAGCAAGCTTTCCGCCGGGCCGAACGCCACGATTTCGCCCTGAAGCTTGCCCGCGCCACCGACCAAAACCAGTTGGGAGCCTTCGAAAACTACGTCGCCCAAATCACTCGGGCGGAAGAACTCCATGACCTGATTCTCAGTGTCGTCAGCGTCTCCGTCAGTGTCTCCATCATCGCCATCAACGTTTTCGGCTCGAAGTTCCGTCATACGGTGGTTTAGCACCTTCTCGGAGAACGGCATTACGCCTTCATCATTGCCACGCAACCGCATTTGCCACTCGTCAATGTCGGCCAGTGGACTCACTTCGTCGAGGATCGCTTTCATGTTGTCCACGATCCGAATGTCGTTGAGAAGCTCGACGAACACGATGTAGTAGCCGTGCTGGTCGGGCGCCGGAGACACCTCGGTGTCCAAAAGCTGGACCGGGGACTTTTGGATGTAGCGGTTCAGATCGCCTGCGGCGTCCTTGTCGCTGACATAGAAACCCATCACGACGGCGTCGTTGTCGATCTTGCTCTCATACTCGTCGATGGTCAGCATCGGGAGGACCAAGTCCTCTAGATCGCCGGGGCGCATCCCTTCGGTCAGCTTAACCATTGGGGCCTCCCGGTGCCGGTTGTTCTTCTTCAGGCGAAGGTTCCGCGTTCGGGTCACCCGCCGCCTGCTGGCCATCTTCGCCAGACATGTAGGCGCTCTCGTCGTCGATGCCGGTGTCCTTGGCGTCCTCAACGTCGTCCACGTCCACTTCGTCGTCGTAGAAGTCCATTTCCTCGGACGACATCTGGGCGGCCAGACGGCGCGGGATACTGATGCGGACCAGCCACACGGTGTTCTTCACCGGATCGTCGGCCGGATCGCTCTCGGGGCCTTCGTCGGCTTCTGCATCGGCTTCAGCCTCGTCGGCGTCTTTGAATTCACCGTCCTCGATCTTGGCCTTCCAGAAGTCCACGCGAATGCCGTGCTTCAGGAGGCGCAGGGCCGCCTTCGGGTCGGGCATCTTGTCGTAGGGATACTTGAGGGTGAAATCGAGCCAGTAGCGCCGAACCGTCGGGCCTTCGGCAATCTCTCCTAGATACCAGTTCTTGAAAACGTAGACATCCAACGAGTCGAGCACGTCCTCCATCTGAAGCAAAATGTCCAGAAGGTGCGGGGAGTCTTGGATTTTTTGGAGATCAAGTGCGGCCATCACCTTATTTATCTGCGCCGCCAAACGGCGACTGAATTTGGTTGACCAAAACTCTTAATGACCATAGGATGAAAGTTCATAGTGCGAAGGGAGTCTCATGCCGAATTTCAGTCTGGATCACACGAGCTTTGAAACGGCCGCCGAAGCGGTCCAAATCACCGTTCTTCCCAACGGGGTGACGGTGGCCACCGCTCGCAAGCCGATCCACACTGTGTTGGTGTCCGTGTTCGCCAAGGTCGGCGCGCGGTATGAGACCGAAGCCGAGAACGGCATCTCCCACTTTCTCGAACACATGGCCTTCAAGGGCACCACCACGCGGTCGCCGAAGGATATCGTCGTCGAGATCGAACGCCTCGGCGCCGACATCAACGCCTTCACCAGCCGGTCAAACACCGCCTACTATGTGGTCGGCCTGCCGTCGCACATTGCCCCGGCCCTCGACATTCTGTCCGACGTGCTGAAGAACTCGACGCTGGACGACGAAGAGATCAGCCGCGAGCAGAACGTCGTCGTTCAAGAAATCCACGAGAGCGCGGACGACATCCGCGACATCGCCATCGACGCTCTCTCGGCCACGGCCTATCCGAACCAACCGCTCGGCCGTTCGATCCTCGGTCCCGAGGAAAACGTTCGCAACTTCGACCACGACATGGTGGCTGAATATATGGCCCGGCACTATCACGCCGCCGCGCTGACCGTCATCGCCGTGGGCAACGTCGATCACGAGGAATTCGTGCGCCTGACCGCCGAGCGGTTCGGTGACATTCAGCCCGGCGAGAAGATCACCGCCGTGGCCCCAATCTACGCCGGTGGTCAAGCTGTCGTCCGCGATGATCGTTACGACCAAGCTCACCTCTTCATCGCGTTCCCGGCGCCGGGCACGATGGATGACGACTACGCCGTCTACGATCTGCTGTCGGACGTTCTGGGCGGCGGCATGTCGTCCCCGCTCTTCCAGCAGGTCCGCGAAGAGCGCGGCCTCTGCTACTCAATCGGCGCCGGAATGTCTCCGCAGCCCGATTCCAGCCTGTTCCTGCTCAACGGCGCGACCACAGCCGAGAACGTGGATGAGTTCCTCGTCACGGCGTGCGCCGAACTGGCCAAGATCGCCAAGGGCGAGATCAGTGACGATGATTGGACGCGGGCTCTGAACCAAACGGTTCGCCAGATCGTCTCGCGCTCGGAAAAGCCGATTGCGGTCGCGCAGCAAGTCGCCTCCGATATGCAGACCGGCGGCAAGGTGCGGACCATGAGCGAGCAGGTCGAGCGCTACAACAAGGTGACCCGCGACGATGTGATCGCGGCAGCCAAGACCCTGTTGACCCTGAACCCGACCGTGGTCGTGGCAGGCAACGCCGCCGACAAGGACTACACGGCTTTGGTTGCTGAAGGACTCAATGGCTAAAAAGAATCTGATCCGTCTCCTGAAGGACAATCCCGGCTGCGTCGCCATCATCGACAACGACTGCTGGTATCTCTACAAGCACCACCCCTCCGAAAACCCGTTCGAAGACGGCAAGGAGGGCGAGACGGAAGCGCAAGAGGCGAAACGCTGGCGCGACTATGACAAGTGGGAGAAGGCGAACGAACTCGCCTGCTCCGACGACACCTTCAGTCCGCGTCTCGGTGACGGGGGCTACGGCTCCGGCCATTGCTATGGCGGCGACATCATGCAGGCATTGGCTGTCATCGTCGGGATCAAGCTCGAAAGCGTCTGATGTTCGTCAGTTTGGCCAAAGCATGGTGGAGCGATGCGTGCATCGCTGTAAAAATATGGTGGGGTGAACCGGGAGAACCCACCCCGGCGGGAACCATTCGAGAAAAGTATGCAGGCACCAAGGCACCGGTGCTTAGCGCAGCAATGCGAGCATGGGTTTCTGAAAATCACAAATCGCTGATTAGCGATCCGTGGTTCGAATACCTTAAACGGTTGGCGGCCGTTTCTCTCGTTTACTATGCAACGGCAAAGACGCACGACCGTTGGATCATGTGGGTCCTGTGGGTTGCGTCGGCAATTACTTGCTCTCTCATGGGTATCTGGGTCAGAGACCGCATTATTGACCTAGCCGAAAGTCTGCGCCCGTTTGTGGACCCACTTCCGTGGCGTGCGCGATGCTTCGTCAGGTGGCTCGCGTATAGTGCTTGGATTTTTTTGATAGGTCTCCCCAGTTATTCTTTTTGGGCTACAAAGACATGGTAAAGTTTTCGTATGAGAAAACCTGCGAATGGCTTCTTCAGCATGGCAAAGAGCTAATAGTTGATCCGTGGTTTGAGTATTTGAAACGAATGTGTCTTACCTCGCTGGTGTGTTACGCCGCCGAAAAAACGAATAGTGCGATTGTCATAGCGATGGCTATTTGCACGCTGGCCATGATGTTTATATGGTTTAGAAATAGGTTCTACGCCGTCACCGAATTATTGATTCCCGGTTATTCCAGATTTTCTGGTGGGGCTGCGCACCTTCCTCTTCGAACTAAAATCATCGTAAGTCTGGCCCTTTATGGTGCTTGCTATTTGGGTTTGGTCGTTCCGGTTATGACGATATGGACACTAAAATGAATTTCCCGACCTATTATTGCACCGATTGCGACTTCGAGACGTTCGATGCGGATGATCTCGTCGATGGGCGTTGCCTCGCCTGTCAGGACAACTTCCATGATGCGGAGCGTGATCGCCGGGCGTCAGGTTGGAATCCCTTCGACTATGACTGAGTTTGAAATTCTCGTCCCCACGGAAGTCTTGGACGATCCTGCGGTCGAGATGTTGATCGTTCGCCTGAAGAAAGAACGCTACTACAACAGGGAAACGTTCTTCATGGGCGGTGGCATCGTCTTCCATCTCCCGGCTCATGAGGCGGTGTTGCTGAAAACGTTTGGCGGTGTGGACTACCACGAACCCCGCTACTACCCCTTAAGCTAATACCATTTGACATATCAGCGATATATGGCAGCATCATTTCATAAGGTAACGCTTGGAATGGGGGCCACGATGTCGAACAACAATAGCCGCGCCGCAACTGCTCATTGGCAACGGTGGCGGGAGCGCCGCAACCAAGAGAACGCTCTACTTGGTTTACCGCCATACACGCCCAAGAAGCGTGGCGAGCGTCAGCGCAAAACTGAAGATTGGCAACCCCGGCTGGGCTCGAACCAGCAACCTCGTGTTTAGGAAACGCGCGCTCTTCCTGTTGAGCTACGGGATCACAGGAAATGGCACGCCTAGAGAGGCTCGAACTCCCAACCTACCGGGTAGAAACCGGTCGCTCTTCCAATTGAGCTATAGGCGCACAGAGACGGCCTTGCGGCCGTCGGCAGCAAGTTAGGCTCTTCGCCTGTTGCTCGAAATGTGCACCGGGTTGGTCATACCTCTATTTAGCACGTTCAGCCGCTACGACAAAGCTTTAAGTATGCGTTGTGGATTATTGAAGCTGATCCGGTCATCACTCCGTTGTGGAAAAGGAACTCGGCGGCAGTGCCCACGCGGGCTTCGAGCGAGAGTTCGTCCCATCTGCTGGCACGGTGGGCGTGCCGGTAACGCAAGCATTCAGGGAAATGCTCGCCGCTGACCGTCACTTCCGAGAGGGCCTGTTCCAGCCGCACCCATTCTCCGGCATTCAACGTCATCGGCGGGCTCCAAGCAGCTTTCGATAATGACCCCGGCCACATCGTCGGTGAACGAAAGCGCCTTGGAGAAAGCGACAATGTAAAAGTCGCATTCGGGGGTCGAATTGGCGGTGCCCAGAACCCGGCAGATCATTCCGTCGAGTTCTGGACTGGTGGTTTGGCCGATACGGACGAACTGGCCGACCGGAAAATTTTGCTTCAGCAGGCCGAAGGCCATCAGTCTGCCTCGCTCTCCACGACCACCAGTCGGTCAAGGCCGACAGCCACTTCTAGCACGAGCATGTTCTCGACCGGGAAATCCGTGCGGGTGGAGATGGAGCACATCTCCTTCCACTTCGGAAGCTTCGTGGCGATGCCGACACGCTCATAGCCGTAGGGCACTTCCACGTCCCGCGTCTGCTGCGAGTAGGCGGGCAGACGGTCGCTATCCACCATACGAAGCTCCGGCGCCCGGACGATGTTCTTGATCGCCTTCGAGATCGCTTCTTCAGCGCACGCCCGGTAGTCGGCCTTGGTGTCCGACTTGAAGATGCACTGAAACTCGATCTGGTAGAACTCGTTGAAGCGAAGTTCGGACGCACGGGCGCCGTCGTTCGTTTCCCGCCGGAACGACTTACCTGCCTGCCAGACGCACACAGGAGGCCGCACACCGTTCTTCAGGAGGTGTTCGGCGTAGAGGTAGCTGGACGCCGTCGTCTCGGCCCTCAGAGCGGCTTGCTGGTCGCCCAACTTGGCTTCGAGCAGGAAGATGTCGCTATCATCGTAAGCAGGGCTGATGAACGATCTGGGGGTCAGCAGGGGGCCTTCCATGCGGTGGAAAGTCCAAGCCGAGTTCAATCCCAGAAGAGCCGCGCTGAGTTCTCCTTGCAACGTGGCAATCGCTTGGTCACGGACGCGAATTTCTCGCTCCGTCCAAAAGCGCAGACCACCGACGTTGTAAAAAGCGTGACTCATAACGGGCTCCAATTTGGTTCCCCAAATTACAGACCGGTGTCGTCGGGTCAAACAAAAACGGCGCGTCCCGAAGGACACGCCGCCAAGTTCACACATGAAGGGGTATCGAAACTAGGCGATCAGGCGCTCGCCGCCGAAGGCGCGGGTGTTGACCGACCGAGAGCGCTTGGAGACCGGAACGGCGCGCTCTTCGAGGCCAAGTTTCTTCATGGCCTCTTTGCGTTGAGCTTCGGCTTCCTCGTCGTCGTGGCTCGGGGTCACCTTCGCGGCCTTGGCCGTCGGCGGTGTGACGAAGTTCTTGGCCTTCGGTCCCCGCCGGGGCGCCGGTGCCATCGGAACAGGAGCCATGGGCTTCGGTTCCGCATTTCGAATGGCTTCAGGAGCCACCGTGCGCAGGAAGGCGCCGAGTTGGTTGTAGGCATCCACCGCCGCCTTCACGTCGATGCTGCTGCCGTTGGGGTTCGAGATGAACTCCATGGCCATGGCCTCGAACGATTCCTTGATCTGCCGGGCTTCGGCGATCTCGCGGGACGGGCGGCCGGGGCGACGATCTTCGCCGAGCTTGGCGTAGGCCCACCGGACTCGTTCGGCGATGTCCACCGGTTCCGGGGTGTGGGTCACTTGGGTCTTGGGGGTAGCGGCGCGCTTGGGAGCCGCAGTGGCCTTGACCGATTGCTTGGGTTGAGAAGAGTGCCAGACCCGAACGTGGGGTTCGAACTTCGGGGGAGCATCCTTGCCCTTGTAGGGCTCGGCGGCGACCCAGTCCTTGCCGACGCGGCGCAGAGTGAAGAAGGGTCCGGCGGGGTTCTTGAGGTGCTTCAACACCTCATTGGCGCTGGTCCCTTCGACGATGGACTCATATCCACCGCGCGTTCTGGGAGCGAGGCTCGCCACATCTTCCCCATCCGGGGTCGGCGAAGGCGAGAACATGACGGTCCCGTTCTCGATCTTGATCTTGAGGCCACGGCCTTCGCCGCCCTCAATGAACTGTCGAACGGCGGGCCGATTGAAGGTGAGCTTGAAATTCATCGCTGAACCTCATCCTTGTCTTTGTCCGCGCACACTTTGTGCGGGGGTTTGGTTGGCCATTCCCACCATTGGGAAGAGCCGTTTGGATAAAGCGAGTGGTGAAAATGCATCCATCAATAAGCGACGCAGGACACGTTGGGAGTTCCCACCGGGCGACATATTTTGCCCGTAACTGAATCGTTTAACCGAATTTTGGTTTACGATCAAGTGGTATCCCAAAAAACCCCAGATGAATGGATCGTCACTCGGCACTGGTAAGCGACTTGACTGGTCCACACCAGAAAGCCTCAAGCTAGACCTTAGAGTCTCTGTCATTTGATGGGCTGGGTGTATTTTTCGCTGCTCATAAATAAGGGTATGGTCAACTTCTATCCCGTTTGGACAACGCCCGCAGGCAGCCTGCCTTCGGTTTCCGAGAACGATCTCGTGTCCGAAACCTTGCTCGCCTCTCGCAAGGCGAAATTCATGGGGGATGATTCCGACACCATTGTGGCTCTGGGAAACACCATCGCTCTGATCGGCCCGAGCGCGGCTTTTGTCACGGCCGTCGAAATTAACAGCCAGCCTGTCGCCAATACGGGCTTCACGCTGATTACGAATGCGATCCAGTTTCACCAAACCCTGTCGGCCACCGATGTGGTGGACGTGACCACCAGTGAACCAATCACGTTCACGATGCTGCATGACAATTTGCCGCCGGGGCTGGCTCTCAGCGGCGCGGGCGTGATCGAGGGGACGGTTGGTATCCTGCCCACTGATGGGCCGTCGCTCACCTACGGATTTGGCGTGCGAATCACGGACGGCAGCACTTTTAGGGATCGAAGCTTCTCCATCGTCGCAGAACCGTCCGTCACGCAGGTTACCCCGCCGTCGTGGGGCAATCTTCCACCTGAACAGACACAACCTGCACAACCCGCTCCGTTCGATTTCGTTCCCGCTGGTTCCACCACTCGCGGAAAACCGTTCCTGTTCCAAATCGGGATTACGCAAGCTGGCGGCCTGCCGCCCACTCTGGTGGTCCAAACGTTCATCGGCGCCACCGACATCGTCGCGCCGTTCAACACCATGCCGCCCGGTCTGGTGCTCGATCAGCACACCGGCGTCATCAGCGGCAGCGTCGATACGGATGCTGCGCTCGGAAAATACTTCTTCACCGTCGTGATGCTCGACAACCATGGTGATCCAATCCTGACCGGCTCCGGCGCCACGCCGAAGACCTTCATGATCGAAGTCGCGCCGCCTTACAGCGCGCTAGAACCGTTGCGTTTCATCATCTGGACAACTCCCGCCGGACTTTTGGCCACGATGGAAGAGGCACGCGCTTTTCCGATGGGAGTTCGCGCCACTTGCACGACCGGTGAGCCGGTGCGCTATTCGCTCGCTTCCACCAACGCGCCCTTGCCGCCGGGCCTTACGCTGAACACCGTCACGGGCGATATCGAGGGCATCATCGCCCACATTCCGGCCGACCGAACGTTCACGTTCACGATCCGGGCGAAAGTCAGCGATACGTTCCAAGACCGCCAGTTCTCGATCAAGGTGGTTACGCGATACACGGTCGCCACGTTTTTCAACATGACGCTTAAGCTGCGGGTGAAGGACGTTTCACCTCTCTCAGAATATTACGGTTCGCAGATTTTGACCACCGAATATTTCCGAACCACGGACCCCAACTTTGGGCCGCAGGGCGTCTCGTCGTCGATGAACATTTTCCTCGCCGGAGCACTCCACGGCGACGCAAACACCTTGGAAACAACGGTGCGCCAGTCGAACCTAGACGGCCCGATCAAGTTGTATCTTGGCGACACCAAAGTGGCCTATGCGAAGATCAACGGTCAGACCGTCTACGAAGTTCTCTACCGCGAAGTAGTCGATCCACTCGCGAAAGCTGGCGGCTGGACGGAGCAGAACAACGAACCCCTCGAAGCTCCGGTGGTTTATCCCGAGTCTAAGGCTCCAAATCTGACATACATCCATCCCACGAGCCTGAAAAACATTCGCTACGAATTCATTTCCAAACTAGGTTTCCCGTCGCTCGACCCGACGATGACCCACAACATCACGCCCTCGGGGCCGGAAAATCTCCCGCTTTGGATGACCAGCCCGCAGGTCGGGACCGATGCGTCAACGGCTCTGGGATACGTTCCGGCAGTCGTTATCGCCTACCTGAAGCCCGGCGCAGGCGCCGGAGTGCTGGATCGCCTAGCGGTGCGCGTTCCCCCGGCCGCTCGCCCGACGGACAGCGCCGATCCGGTCAACCATGGCCACGAGATCGAGTTCGATCAGTATTTCATGCTGTTCCAGACGCAAGGCATCCAGACGACGTTCGATGGTGGCCAGACTACATTCGATAGCGACACGGTTCGCCTCGACACGCTCGTGTATACGCAGGGCAAGTTCTTCCGTATCAACAGGCCGAAATACAACACCACAAGCGCCTGATCGTCGCGGGATAAATATCCAGTCTACGACTTCGATAGATTGGAAGAGCTTTAATGAGCATCGACAGCGGCCAACCTCTTATTTTCGACGCGGGATTCCCGCTGCCGAACGTGGATCAGTCGTCACAGCAATTCCGTGACAACTTCTCCATCATTAAGACGGCCACAGAACGTCTTCAGACGATGCATAGCGACAACAGCAGTGTTGTGGCGGTGACCGCATCTATGAACGGCGCCGAAGTGATCTTGAACGCCACCTACAAGGATGGCGGGCTGGTGCTGCCGACCGGAAGCCCCGGAACGGCTCTTACCGGCATGATCCGCTACAGTTCCACGGTCTCTTCGATCCAATTCTACAACGGTGGCTGGAACACGGTCATCGCCAAGGACCCGTCGGGTCTGGTCACGCTTCCGCTGCTCACGGTCACCACGAACCTGACGCTCGGCTTCTCGCCCACCAACCCGACAGACGCCGTTCCGAAGAGCTACGTCGATAGCTACGTCCTGACGCTGACCAACGCCGACGCCACGGAGCAGTCTGCGCGTATCGCGGCCGACGCAAACCTTCAGGCCCAGATCGACAACACCTTTGTCAACCAGCAGGCATTGGACGACGTTATGAACGCCGTCGTTCGCGCGGAAGACACGGCCAACACTGCCGCCACGAACGCCAACGCCGCACTGCTCATCGCCAACGAAGCCGAAGCCGACCTCGACGCGGCGCTCGATGCGGCGAACACTGCACTGGCTGCCTCCAACGCCGTGGCAAACGCTCTGGCGCAAGAAATTCTCGACCGCGAGCAAGGCGACAGCGATCTCGCCAACGCCATCGCGAACACCAACAGCAATTTCGCCTACTACGTCTCGAACGCCTACATCAACGACCACGGCGGCGTCTCCAACGTCTTCACGGTCGCGAACAACGTCATCGGCCTTGCTGGTCTTCTAGCCAATGTCGGCGGCACCGATGCGAATGCGGTCCAGAAGACCGGCGACACAATGTCCGGCGCGCTGACGATGAACGCGAACCTCGACATCACGAACAGCAATATCCTGTTCATCGGCGGTTCGGACACCGAGCTAGTCTACCAAACGTCTGGCTCCTACGGTTCGACGAATTTCCTCGTGAAATCGAACCTCCGCACGACGGCTATCGAATCGACCGGCCACATCTATCTGAATCCGACCGGGAGCAGCAACCTCTACGTCGGTGATGCATCCTCGCAGCGCCTTACGCTCGACCAGTCCGGCAACCTGACTGTCAGCGGCGACATGGTCGCCTTCTCGGACGTGAGCCTGAAATATAACATCCAGACCATCGAAAACGCCTTGGACAAGGTCGATGCGATGCGAGGTGTCGTGTTCAACCGCGCTGACCTACCGGGCAACCCGGAACAAGTCGGTGTCATCGCTCAAGAGATGCAAGAAGTCGTGCCGCAAGTCGTGCACGAGCAACCGAATGGTTTGCTGGGCGTCGCCTATGGCAACCTGACGGCGGTTCTGATCGAAGCGGTGAAGGAACTCCGCGCCGAACTCAACGAGATCAAGAGTCGTCTGTCGTAAGGCACTTCGTCATCACGATAGCGCGCGCAATCGCAAGGTCCCACACACCTTGCGTGGTCCCGTCCGGCATGGACACGATGTAATAGGTGTAGCCGTTTCGCTCTTCGAAATAGATATGCTTGTCGATCTCTGAGAAGTCGTCCACCGACGCCTCCTATTTGCTGAGCCTACGTTCAATCTCGTATTTCTCAAGGCTAAGAGCCTCGATCTCCAACCGCGAGAGCTTATTCACTCCGCTGCGCTGAAGACTCGTGCGCCACTCAATGTCATCCTCAGAAATCGGAAGAACGGTCCACTCAAACACCGCAATTTTCATCGTGTCAACATCGGCGAACCGAGCAAGATGCTCTCGTTCACGGTCCATCCACTCGATGACCACCGCTTTATCAACATCCAATTCAAACTGTCGAGCAGACGCCGGGTCCGACGTGATACCGGTGTTCGCCAACGTGCGCTTAGTGGAAACCGCCATCTTCCGCAGAAAGCCGGTGCTGCCGTCCTTTTTCTGAATAGTCACTACGTAGGACTGCGTTTTCATGGCGATCTCAATAAAGCAGGAGTTATTGCTCAAATAAATAACTACATCTACAGTAAGGTTTCGCATGGCCACCGGTGATAGTCAAAATATATTCAAGGGTTTCAGCACAAGTGCTGGGTCTCTGACGAAAAACTGGACCTACTACGATATTGAACTCATCAAGATCGACTTGATGAACCATTTCAATACTCGGGTGGGTGAAAGAGTCATGCGTCCAGACTACGGATGCAAAATCTGGGACTACATGATGGAGCCCCTGAACAACGGCATTCGTGACCTGATCGTCACGGAGGCCATCCGAATTTGTGAGTCTGATAGTCGAGTGAGCGTCACCAATGTTCAGGTCTTCAAGCTGGGCGCGGGTCTGCGGGTCGAAATGACCCTCAGCTATGACCCCTTCTCGGTAGTCGAGACTTTCTTCGTTGATTTCGATGCCCGCCAAGATGCCGAACTCGGCTTCCAGTAAGAGGATATAAATGTCGCAGTCCATTCGCCAATCTGAGCTATTTGCCGGTCAAGACTGGCAGGTTCTCTACCGGGCGTTCACCGATGTGAACTTCAACGCGAGCGATCCGCCGTCGATCAACCGCGCGCTGCGTGCGTATATCCAACAGAACTATCCCGAAAACTTCAACGACTGGATCGAGTCGTCGGAATTCGTCGCCATCATCGACCTGTTGTCGTGGCTGGCAGGCACCCTCGCGTTCAAGACCGACCTGAACGCCCGCGAAAGCTTCCTCGAAACGGCCGAAGCCCGCGAAAGCATCCTGCGTCTAGCCCGCTTCATCTCCTACAACCCGCGCCGCAACCAGTGCGCACAGGGCCTCGTCAAGCTGGTCGAAGTGATGACCGACGACGACGTGCAAGACGGCTTCGGCACCAACCTGAACAGCACGACCATCCAGTGGGACAACCCGGATGATCCCGATTGGTTCGAGCGCTTCGTCCTCGTCCTCAACAGCGCGTTCATCTCGACCAACCAATTCGGTGTGCCTCTGAAGGACGGCCAAGTTGGCTCCGTCGCCACGCAACTCTATCGCGTGAACAACCAAATGTCGGAAGCCAACATGGGCTTCTCGGCCAAGGCCAGCGGCACCGCGATGGATTTCGAAATCGTCAACGCCGACTTCGACGACGGTGGCGGCTTCTTCGAGCGCGAGCCCGACTACGCCAACGCCTTCAACCTGTTCTACCGGAATGACGGGAACGGCAACGCCTCGTCCGCCACCGGCTTCTTCATGATGTTCAAGCAGGGCACGCTTCAGCGCGCTCTCTTCAACCTGCCGACGCCGGTTGAAAACAACGTCCTCGACATCGACACCACGAACGTCAACGACACCGACGTGTGGGTTCAGACGGTCACCGACAGCGGGTCGGTCATCAAGTCGTGGTCGAAGGTCCCCGCGATCTTCAACGAGAACATCACCTACAACAACTACGACCCGGTGATCCGTGACATTTTCTCGGTGCTGACGCGCACCGACGACGCGGTCAGCGTCCGCTTCTCCGACGGCCGCTTCGGCAACGTCCCGACGGGCAACATCCGCGTCTTCTATCGCACGTCGAACGGCCTCCAATATCAAATCCGCCCGACGGACATGAGCCGCCTCAAGCTGGTGCTGCCCTACTACAACCGTCGGGGCGTGAAGAAGAACCTGACCCTCACGTTCTCGCTGCAAGTCGCAGTGTCGAACTCGGTTCCGCGCGAAACCGACGATCAGGTCAAGGCCCGTGCCCCGTCGGTCTACGCGACGCAGAACCGCATGGTCTCGGGTGAGGACTACAACACCTTCCCGCTGCAATCCAACTTGGCTGTGAAACTGAAGGCGATCAACCGCGTCTATTCCGGCCACTCGCGCTTCATCGACCTGAACGATCCGACCGGCACCTATCAGGACGTGGACGTGTTCGCCGACGACGGCATCTTCTTCCGCGAGCCCTACAACATTTACACCGAAGTGCCGGTGTCGCTCGCCCAGTCTGCTGGGGAAATCGTCTCCATCTACATTCAGCCGACCCTCAACCGCCAAGAGGTGGTGAATTACGCGCAAGACTATCTGCTGCATCAGTCGGACGAAATTTTGGCGGACGTGAATTCACCCGCCGGGATCATCTGGAACCGCGCCGACGCGGACGTGAGCTTCAGCAGCACCGGCTATTTCTCCAACGCCAGCACCTACCTCGTCGAAGGCGCCATCGTTGAGTTCGAATCCAACGGTTCGCGCGTGTGGGCGACTATCGCCAACATGTCGGGCGACGGCACCGAGCCGCCTCCGGCCGGAACGGCTGGTCCGGTCACGCTGTCGCTGAGCATTCCCGACAAATCGACCATCACCCGTCTGATTCCCCGCTTCAACTCGGGTCTGGATTCCACCACAACGACGCTGATCGAAACCTACCTGACCGACAACCAGTCGTTCGTGTTGTGGTTCGATTATGCTGTGGACCCGAACTCGGGTCTGTCGTCGTGGATCGTCACTGATCCACCGGTGTCCACCGACTTCGTCCCCAACGCGACCTCCTTCAAAGTGATGACTGTGGATTATGGCGCGGGCGGCATTTGGTCGATTGTGGCCAACGGTCTGCGCTATGTCTTCGAGAGCCTGAAGAAGGTCCAGTGGTATAACGATGGCCGTCGCACGGTCGATGCCGAGACCGGCGCCGACACGATGGACTATGTCCGCGTGATGAAGACGAACGAATCGTTCGCCTCGCACGGTGGAGAACCTCTGCCGAAAAATTACGATCTCGCCGTCAAGCGCATCTACATCAACCGCAACGGATCGGCCGATCCGAAGCGTGTCACGGTGTCGTTCGCCGACTACAACCTCAATGGCTACCCGGATGATCCGACGACGTTCGAATCCGTCTCGGACCCGCACAACCAAGGCCGCTATCTATTCTGGCAGAACACCGACCTCGGCTATCAGCCGTTGATCGGTGTCGTGAACGTTTTCGAAACCGAGCAGCTACGTCGCGACCTCGGTGGTGATGCGTATCCTGACGGTTCGGTCGCTTTCCAAATTAGCGCGAACTCGGTCACCACCCGCGAGAACACATTCTGGATCAAGACCAGCGACACCAACGCCGAAAACGGCTGGGTCGTCCAGCGCGCCGGAGCTTTCACCTATGGCATCGGGCGCGGCCCGAACATCGCTGCGACGTGGACCGGTGCACCGAATCCGCAAGAGCCCGGCAACCCGAACGGCGATAGCCCCGACTGGCAAGACTGGTGGGAGGAAATTTTGGCGCCAACTTGGATCACCCCGGCTGGATCGCTTCTCGACGTGACCGAAGGCACACAGGTCTTCGGCACCTTGCTGGCGACCGATCCGCAGGGCTTGCCCATCACTTATCTCGCCAACTCGCAACTGCTGCCGGGCGGCACAGATGCGAACGGTGTGGTGCTCGATGCAACCACCGGCGTCTTCTCCGGCCTGCTGCCTCTGGCGGACGGTGGCGATCAGACTTGGTCGTTCGGCGTTCAGGCAACCAACGGCGTGATCTCGGCGCCCCGTAGCTTCTCGATCCGTGCATCTGCGGCCGTCCCGGCTCCCGAATGGCAAACCGATTTCGGCAGCATCGGCGCATTCCTGCCCGACACTGTCATCTCGATGCAGTTCACTGCCATCGACCCGGACAACCGTTTGCTCACCTACACCAAATCGTCTGGTAGCTTCCCGGCGGGCATTTTCCTCACGGCCGACGGCGTGCTCAAGGGCACGATGCCGCTCGTATCCAACGCGACGCAGATTTCGGAAACCTACGTCTTCACGCTGCGCGCCAACAACGGCTACACCTACACGGATCGTAAGTTCAGCCTCGATCTGACCTCGCACTCCCCGCCGGTCTGGAACGCACAGGTTTCGAACGGCGTCGCCACAATCGGTTACAACCCGCGTCTCGGCACCTCGCTGGGTCCGCACGGTTTCTTCCCGACTTCGGACGGCTCGGCCAACAACATTTACCTGACTATCGTGGCAGGCCAAGGCCCGCTGGCGAACGCCAACGTCTACTTCGCCAACGGCCTGAACTTCGGTCCCGACTTGGTCACCGTCCCTTCGTCGCCGCCGACGACGATCCGCACAGCAGAACTGTATTCGCCCAACGTGCAAGGCGTTGCGAACAATACGGTCATCAACTTCACGCTCCGCGCGTCTTACGGTTCGGCGAATTCCGTCGTCTACACCGACCAGCCGTTCGCGATCAAAATCACTACGTAAAGGTCCGTCATGGTCGATGCTTGGAACCCAAATTCGCAGTATGAGCCGGTCGGCACCATCGTCACGAGCAATGGTCGCTTCTATCGGCTGAAGCAGCAGGGCACGTCGCCCGCCAACGGCGTGGAAACGACAAAGCCCCCGGCGCATCCGCCGATCCTGTTCCAATGGAAGCACTTCGCCTCCAACGATCATCGGATCGACCCGGCGCGAACCAACGTGCACGACCTGTTCGTGCTGACATCGGAATACGACTACCTGACGCGCCTATGGATCAAGGCGGGCGCGGACCCGGCTGACCTACCGGTTCCTCCGACCGAACTCGACCTACGCCTCGCGTTCGAGCAGTTCGAAGAGTTCCGCATGTTCTCCGACCAGATCGTCTGGCGCCCGGCGAAATACAAGTTCCTGTTCGGCAACGGCGCCGACGACCAACTGAAGGCCAAGTTCAAGGTGGTCAAGGTCGCGAACTCGACGCTCAGCGATGGCGAGATCAGCAGCCAAGTGATCCGCGCGATCAACAACTATTTCTCGGTCAACATGTGGGACTTCGGGGAGACGTTCTATTTCACGGAACTCGCCGCCTACATTCACCAGCAGCTTGCGAACATCATCGCCTCGATTGTGCTCGTGCCTACCGTGGGCGACGCCAACTTCGGCGACGGCTTCGAAGTGCGCGCACGATCCGATGAAATCTTCATTTCGACGGCTCAGGTCTCCGACGTGACCATCATCCAGTCCAACACTGCGACAAACCTCCGCATCCGGTAATGGCCTACAGTGACCGCCAAGCTTTGTCGCTTTTGGATCGGTTCTCTGACTTCGTCTCGACCATGACCATGCTCGTCGCGATGACGTGCGTCGCATTCGTCTGCATCGTGGTCTTGCTGGCTTTCTACTGCCTCGCCCTACTGGTGTGGACACGTCTGACACAGACATTCTTCCCGCTGACGCGGAGGCTGTTCGACGACGTTTTCGACATCAATATCTGCCGTTGATATTCGCTCTAACGGCTATATTTGCTGCGCAGTGAATATCAACGATGGCGGCGCTTCCGCGCAGTCGCCGCGTGATGCCACGGCGACGGGCCGGTGAAAAACTTCGGCGCATCGTTCTCGTCCGCCGAAACCTGCGTGACGCACTTCGCCTCGACCACGCCCCTCGGGAAGAAGTCATTGTTCTTGGCGAGCGTCTCACACGCGGCCTGATGGTCGCAGACCACCGCCGCACACGACTTCGCGTCGATGAACTCGATTTTCTGGCTCTGGCCGCTGCTCGTGAGGATGAGCAGTGCAGTGACGATAGATGTGCTCATTGCCACCTCCGTTTTTAGGTCTCGTGGCTGATGATGAGCAGACGGGCGTTCACGGCCTTCGCATCGCGCGGCTCGTAGATCGCCATCTCGCCATCCCAACCATCTTCGTCGTAGCGGGGGTGATCGAACGAAATCGGCACGAAGGTGACCTTGCGGCCGGTGTGCGTGCTCTCGATCACGATCTCACGAGGAAAGCCCCCGGCGGTGTGTTCGCTGGAAAGGTAGAGATGACCCGTGTCCTTGTCGTAGGCGCAGTCTTGGGTGGTCAGCATTTCTCGTTCCTTTCCGTAGTTTCCGTAGAAGTTCATCCTCTCATGGAAATGACAGTTGTCAAGCTGCTTTCAAGTCAAAAAAAGTTTGGCTATGCTTGCGATATGCCTATCTTCAAACAAAAACACCATTGGCCGTCTTTCTGAGACAACGATTCTCCCCACCGAATTTTTGCAGTTGTCTTTCACCCACTGTATGGCCGTGTCATATTGGCTGGTAGGAACTCGATATTTGAAATCATCGTTTGACCACACGTAGCGCGGACGAGCCGGTGAACTGACCGATACGAGTCGCCGCTCTACCAGTCCTTTCAAAATCTCATCAAACGCCCTGCCTGCTTCCGTCATTTCGCGGAGAGTGATCGGCGTGTAACGATTTTTGAAAAAATCACGAAGTGGCGAAACAGCTTGGTGTTCTGCGTCAATGATTTTTTCAAAAACGTTCATTTCTTCGGGTTCAAGAACGTAAATCAACACGTAGCCTCATGCGTATCGGGGGTTGGTTGCCGCGCCATCGCGATTTTGCGCCAAGCTAAATATACGACCTTTATCGGGGCGTAAATACAGTATGGCCAAAACTCCAAAGCGTCGTCTAGTTAATCAACTTCCTGCGGTCCTTCAATCGGATACGTTGAAGAACTTCTTTGCCGCGACCGTTGATGAACTGTTCCAGCCGGGTGAGTCGGAAGCGATCAGCGGATACATCGGGCAGAAGCCGGTTTACTATAACCCGGACAAAGATTTCTACCTCGCGGAGCCGACGGCCGACCGCGCTGCCTATCAGCTTGAACCGGCCATGATTAGCGCCAATTCTGGTGGCGTCGTTACCGACACGCTGTGCTACGACGACCTCATCAACTATCTGCAATCCCAAGGCGCGGCCGTGAACAATCACAGCCGTCTGTTTGAGGGCGACTACTACTCGTGGGCGCCGCCGGTCGATCTCGATAAGCTGAACAACTTCGTCCAATACGTCTGGATGGGTGCGCTCACCGACGAGGAAAACACCGCGTCCAAAATCGACATGCGCGCGCGCCGCGCGCTCTATGTCTATGACGGCAACGCCGCCACCACCGCCTATGCTCTACCCCCGGCCGACGCCGTGTTCGAAGGCCATGGTGAAGTTCCCGTCGTTCTGGTGAACGGCAAGCAGACGCCCTTCAACCTCAACACTCTGGGCGACTGCATTATCTCGACCTCGGGATTGTCGGTTGGCGACTACATCGAAACGATCCGCTACGGCGACATTACGGCTGTGGTGGATGGCCTCTCGACGCTCGCCTACGCCCCGTTCCTAACGTGGCAATCAACCTACGCTGGTCTGAACGACACGAATGACTACGTCGTCCTGTCGCGCGAATACAAAGTCGGCGAACTGACGTGGGCGCGCGGGGAAGATGACGTTGATCGCATGTGGGTCTGCATCGCGGATCACACTGCGTCGGCGCGCTTCCTGCTCGACATCCTGAACTGGGCTCCGGCTGTCAACGCCGCGAACGCTACTTCTGGCCAGCGTGTGCGCCTGATCGACGGTGTCGGCACGACGGTCGAAACTGCCCGCACCTTCATCATCGACGGCGTCGGTCAGTCCATCAACATGACCCCGGATTATTCGATGAACGTCGGCGGCTCCGAGCCGCGCTACATCGTCATCGACCGCCGGTCGAAAGATGATAGCCCGTGGACGCGCCGCAACCTGTGGGTCCACCAATCTTCTCTGGATTGGACGGGCAACGACTTTGCGGATCGCCGCGCCAAGCGCCCGATCATCGAGTTCCTCCCGAACATCGAACTGTTCAACTATGGCACCCGTCGTCTGGAAGACGTGCAAGGCGTGCTCTCGAACACGACGGTCGATGTCGTTGACAACTGGGACCTGAACGGGTTCGACAGCGGCGTGTGGGATACCGGCAAGGTTTACCTCTCGCATGTCAACGGCCAGTTCTTCGCACATATGAGTGACGGCTCGATTGTGGGCTCCGTGGTCGTGGACGACGGCTACGTTCTGCAACCGAACGACCGCCTGTTCGTGCGCCAAGCTGTGTCCAACGAACCGGCCCTGAACAACCTCATCTATCGTGTCGTTTCCAACCCGGACACTCCGCTTCCGAGCGGCGCCACTGCCGACGTGATCGAACTCGTGCTCGAAGGTCAGCCGGAGCGCGGCGACATCGTGCGCGTGGGTCATCCGACCGACAGCGTGTTCACCGATCCCGTCGAATATTGGTTCGACGGTATCTCGTGGCAGATCGCTCAGACCGGAGAAAATGCTCCGTTGTTCATGCTCTACGATTCGTCGGAGAACGCGCTCAACGACGCCAATGTCTACCCCGAGACGGACTTCCAAGGCAGCAAGCTGTTCAGCTACAAGGTCGGCACCGGAACGGCCGATGCGGTGCTTGGTTTCCCCATCGTTGTCAACTCGTATGCCCAGCCGATTTTCGTGATCGATTCTGTGGTCAACCGCGTGACCTACGCGGCGGGGGAAGTCGGCGGCTACTACTATCACCACATCCTGAATGAGACCACGGGGGCGTTCTCCAACAACTGGTTCCCGGTCGCCAACGCCAGCACGCAAGCGCTGGTCAATGGCGTCTATGAAATTCCGCTGAACCTGCAAGCGAACCCCGGCAACCTCGAAGTCACCGAGATCAGCCGCAACGAATGGTTCGACCATTTCAGCGAGATCATGACGCAACAGGTTGGCTTCGAAGGCCACCCTTACAGTGTCAACAATTGGCGCGACACGGCCAAGGTTCTGGGCAACGGCAACAAGATTCTTCAGCACCGTTCTCCGCTACTGAAGACCATGCTCATGTCGGCAAACGGCAACTACGATCTACCCGCCTCGCTGCGCTACGCTGAGCAAGAATACTCCCGCTTCCGCAACAAGTTCGTGCAGACGATCTTGGACTTCCGCGCGACCGGGACGCTGCACGACACCGATCCGCCGGAGGCGTGGGTTGAGGCGATCCTGAATCAACTGCGCCTGAACAAGACCAGCGATTTCCCGTTCTCGGGCAGCACCATGGCTGGCGGCCAGTATTTCATTCCGTCCACACCATCCGCGTTCGGTCTGGCGTGCGTGAGCAAGCCGCTCATCTACACCGACGACACCTACAGCACGCCGATCACGTTCGTGCGCGGCCACGACGGCACTGCGGTTCCGGCGTTCGGCGACATGCGTGACCCGATCATGTTGGCGCTCGAACAGCGCATCTACGACAACATTCCGGCGCAGTTCAAAACCGAAGTCCGCCCACTGTTCGACCTTCAGCACTACCTTCGCAGCAAGTTCGTTGACGACGACGGCCTGAATTATTCGCGCGATGAAATCGACGCGATGCTCGCTCCGTTCTTCCAACGTTGGTCGCAAATCAACGGCCTCGATTACCGCGCGAACAATGGCTACGATCCGTCCAATCCGTTCACATGGAACTTCAGTTCGTCGCTAGACCGCGAAGGCAATCCGGTCCCCGGCAACTGGCGCGGCATCTACCTGTTGTGGTTCGACACCGACCGGCCGCACCTTGCGCCGTGGGAAATGCTTGGCTTCTGCGACAAGCCCGATTGGTGGCAAGCCGAGTATGGCCCGGCCCCGTATACGCGCGGCAACACGAAGCTGTGGGACGATCTCCGTGAAGGCGTGATCCGCGAGGGTGTGCGTGCTGGCACCGACGTGCGCTATGCGCGCCCCGACCTCGATCTCGTCATCCCCGTGGACGACGAAGGCAACCTGCTGAACCCGATTCAGTGCACCATCATCCCTAGCGACCCGACCTATCAGCAGGCCACGGCGCCGTGGAAGCAGGGCGACGTTGGTCCGGTCGAAAGCCTGTGGCGTTTGTCGCAATCCTATTCGTTCGCGCAAGCTCAAGTCAGCTTCCTCATCAAGCCTGCTCGCTTCGTCGAACAAGGGTGGGACACCACCAATCTCGTGCAGGACGACACCGGTCAGTGGATTTTCAAACCGACGGGCAACCGCCCGCTGGACAGCACGATCTATGTGCATGGCGAACTCAATGCCGACGGCTCCAAGGTCGTTGCGCAAGGCGTCCAGCAATGGGTCAGCGACTACATGGTTGGACGCGGCCAAGCGCCCTCCAATTTTGGTGAGTCCATTCGCGGCTTGGCCGTTCACTTGGCGCACAAGATGGCGGGCTTCACCACGTCCGACAACCTGCGCGTTTTGGCCGACAATTTTGGTTTGGTCCCGGCCGAAGATGTTGGCATCCGCCTCTATCGTTCTCCGTCCACCCGCGAAGAAATCTACAGCGGCGTCGTGATCGAATGGACCGGCATGGGCTGGCGCGTGATCGGCTACGACACTCGCACGCCGACCTTCTACATGATCCCCGGCCTGCAAAATGGCCCGAAGGGCGTCATCTCTCTGGCCACCACACCGGAGCCGGTCGTCAACGCATGGCGTCCGAACACTTACTACCCGGTTGGCATCAACGTCATCATCGGCTCGACCACCTACAAGTGCATCAAGGGTCACACGAGCAGTTCGACTTTCGACCAGCAATACTGGGAAGTTTTTTCGAACGTTCCGACCCAAGCTCCGCGCGTCGTGACCTACGGTCGTGGCGAGCCGACTGTCGTTGCAATCCCTTACGGCACCGTGTTCACGACCTTCCAACAGGTCGCGGATTTCCTGCTCGGCTACGAACGCTATCTCGTGTCGCATGGCTGGGTGTTCGACCAGATCAACCCGGATACGCAAGAGCCGCTCGACTGGTCTCTGGCGACGAAGGAATTCCTCGCATGGGCGCAAGTCAACTGGCAGCCGGGTAACTTCATCGCCCTGTCGCCGGGTTCCACTGGTGTGAAATTCAGCACCGATCACGGCACCATTCTCGACGTGCTGAGCCCGATCAACGGCGTCTACGGAATGACCGACCGCGCCGGTATGCCGATCCGTCGCGAAGACGTGGTGGTGAACCGAATCGACGGCGAAGCGATGCTGCTATCGAAGAACTCCGACGTGTTCGGAGCCCGCGTGAACATTGGTGAAATCGAACACGTTCTGGTCTTCAGCAACACGACGATCTTCAACGACATCATCTACTCGCCGCTGTTCAATCTGCGTCAACCGCGCCTGCGTTTGAGCGCACGCCGGTCCACCGATTGGGCCGGACGTTTGGACATCCCCGGCTACATTCTGCTGGACAACGATATCGCCTCGAACTTCGACAAGGCGGCTGTCGATCTGCTGACCATGTTTGATATCGAGAAGGCGGACAACGCGACGCTGCGCGACCACGCGCGTCACGTCATCGGCTACGACAGCCGTGACTATCTGTCGAGCCTCGTGCTTTCGGAAGTCGAACAGTTCGAATTCTATCAGGGCATGATCCACCAGAAGGGGGCGCCGGGCGCGTTCGACAAGCTCCTG
>Ga0105248_10000335_pt1 | contig 55396 bp, 45 predicted proteins | sample KBSS34metaG_FD_81524 | JGI IMG/M metagenome (GOLD analysis project Ga0105248, IMG submission 81524) | Switchgrass rhizosphere microbial communities from Kellogg Biological Station, Michigan, USA - KBS S3-4 metaG | ecosystem: Host-associated > Plants > Roots > Rhizosphere > Soil | place... | reverse complement strand
TTCCCCGCCTCGTCCACGGCGAAGCGGAAGCCGTTGGCCTCGATAGTCCGGGTGGCGATCGGCATGGCGCTCCTCAGGTGGTGTAGAAGGTGCTCGCTTCGTCGTGGCCCGGCAGGTCGATCAGGCCGACGAACTTCATGCCGATCCGCTCCAGCACAGCCCGCGATCCCCTGTTGTCCGGCTTGGTGATCGCCACCACCGTCGACAGCCCCAGGCGTTCACGGGCATGGGCCAGGGTCGCCGCGGCGCCCTCGCTGGCCAGGCCCCGGCCCCAGAACCGTTCGAGGAACGCGTAGCCCACGTCCGGGTGCTCCAGGCCGTCGCGCTTGACGAGGCCGCAGATGCCGGCGGTCTCGCCCGTCGCCCTCAGGTCGGCGCGCCACAGACCATAGCCGTTCTCGGCATAGCCCTCGCGCTGTCGCGCGATGTATTCCCGCGCGCCGTCCAGATCGCGCACGCCGCGGTCGCCGATGTTGTCGATGAAGGCGGGGCTCATCAGCAGCTCGAGAATGAACGGGGCGTCGCCCGGCTCAAGCTGGCTGAGCGTCATCCGCTCGGTCGAAAGGATCACTCGCGCCTACTCCAGACCTGACCTGCAGGGGCCGCCGTCAGGAGGCCGTCTCCAGCCGCGCCACCAGGCTGGAGGTGTCCCACCTCTTGCCGCCCAGCTTCTGCACCTCGGCGTAGAAGGTATCGACCATGGCGGTCATGTCGAGCGTCGCGCCGTTGGCGGCCGCCTCGTCCAGCACCAGCCCCAGGTCCTTGCGCATCCAGTCCACCGCGAAGCCGAAGTCGAACTTGCCCTCGCTCATGGTCTTCCAGCGGTTGTCCATCTGCCAGGATTGGGCCGCCCCTTTGGAGATGGCGTCATAGACCAGTTGCGGGTCCAGCCCGGCGCGCTTGGCGAAGTGCAGGCCCTCGGCGAGCCCCTGGACGACGCCGGCGATGCAGATCTGATTGACCATCTTGGCCAGTTGGCCGGAGCCGGAGGGGCCCATCAGCTTCGTCGCCTTGGCATAGGCGTCAATCACCGGATCGGCCTTGGCGAAGGCCTCCGCCGTCCCGCCGCACATGATCGTCAGCTGGCCGTTCTCCGCCCCGGCCTGGCCGCCGGACACCGGGGCGTCCACGAAGGCCCGCCCGCCCCTGGCCGCCAGGTCGGCCATCTCGCGCGCCACCACCGCCGAGGTCGTGGTGTGATCGACCACCACCGCGCCGGCCGCCAGCGCCGGCAGGGCCTCGCCCACCACCTGGCGCACATCGTCGTCGTTGCCGACGCACAGGATGAAGACCTCGGCCCCGGCCGCCGCCTCCGCGGCCGTCGTCCCGGCCCGGCCGCCGTGGGCTGCGACCCAGGCGTCAGCCTTCCCCGGCGAGCGGTTGAATACCGCCATCTCGTGGCCCGCCTTCGCCAGGTGCCCGGCCATCGGAAACCCCATCACGCCCAGCCCGGCGAACGCCACCTTCATCCACTTGCTCCTTGGTCTTCAGCTTAACCGTAGTCGCAACGCCATTTTAACGCGGCGCTGCGCATGGTCGCCCTCGATATCAGGCCTAGAAAGGGCGGACTATGTCGGTGGGCGACCAGCCGATCATCATCAAGCGCATTAAGAAGTCGGGTGGCGGCGGTCACCACGGCGGCGCTTGGAAGGTGGCGTACGCCGACTTCGTGACCGCCATGATGGCGTTCTTCCTGCTCATGTGGCTGATCAACACCACCTCGCCCGAGCAGAAGCGCGGCATCGCCGATTATTTCGCCCCGGCCAGCGTTTCGGAGACCACCTCCGGCGCCGGCGGCATCCTGGCGGGCACCGCGTTGGGCAACGAAGGCGCCAAACAGAACGGCTCCCAGTCCATCGTCCAGGACGCGAGCCCGGATTCCCGCCACCCCAACGACGGCAAGTCGAAGGACGGCGCCAAGTCGTCTTCCGCCGACCAGCAGACCACCGAGCAGCTGCGCGAAGCCCTGCAGAAGCGCGAGGAAGCGGCCTTCGCCTCCGCCGCTCAGTCGCTGCGCCAGGCGCTGCAGGACATGCCCGAACTCGCTGAGCTGTCGAAGAACATCATCATCGACCAGACGCCTGAGGGCCTGCGCATCCAGCTGGTCGATCAGGAAGGCCGCTCGATGTTCAACCAGGGCACGGCGGCGCCCAACGACCGCGCCAAGCTCCTGCTGCGCGCCATCGCCAAGATCATCAACCAGCTGCCCAACCGGATCAGCATCTACGGCCACACCAGCGCCAACCCCGGTTCTGGCGTGAAGGCTGAGGGCGACTGGCAGCTGTCGGCCAGCCGCGCCGACGCCTCGCGCAAGATCCTGCAGGGCTCCGGCGTCGACGCCGACCGCGTCTATCAGGTCTCTGGCAAGGCCACGTCGGAGCCGCTCTATCCCGACGATCCGACCCTGCCCGGCAACCGCCGGATCGCCATTGTACTGCTGCGCGAGGCGCCGGTGCTTCCGCCGGACCGGTAAAAGGGGCACGGGCAGCGTCACTAGGACGCTTGCGCAGCGGCCCCTCATGACGCCTAATCCCCCTACAAGGCGTATTGGTATGAAGGCGACTGCAAGTCCGTGACGCAGCATTTTCCGACCCGACAGCTCAGGTTCTTCCTGACCGCCCCGTCGCCGTGTCCGTACCTGCCTGAGCGCTATGAGCGGAAGGTCTTCGCCCACCTGCCGCTGTCCGACGGCGCCAGCGTCAACGACTCGCTGACCCAGGTCGGCTTCCGCCGCTCCCAGAACATCGCCTACCGCCCGGCTTGCGAGGCCTGCACGGCCTGCGTCTCGGCGCGCCTGCCGGCCGCCGACTACGTCTTCTCCCGCTCCGAGCGCAAGGCGCTGGCTCGCAACGAGGACCTGGAACGCCATCTGGTCGAGGCCGAGGCGACCATGGAGCAGTTCGACCTGCTTCGCCGCTACCTGACCGCCCGTCACGCCGACGGCGGCATGGCCGAGATGACCTGGCCGGATTACGTCGCCATGGTCGAGGACACCGCGGTCCGCACCCACATCATCGAGTACCGCACCAAGCCGCTGGGAACCGGACCCGGCGAATTGGTGGCCTGCGCCCTCGTCGACCTGATGAGCGATGGCCTGTCGCTCGTCTACAGCTTCTACGACCCGACCATGCCGCGCCGCAGCCTGGGCTCCTTCGTGATCCTCGACCACGTCATCCAGGCCTGCCTGACCAGCCTGCCCTATGTCTATCTGGGCTACTGGGTCCGCGGCTCGGAGAAGATGAACTACAAGGCCCGCTTCTCGCCGATCGAGTTGCTGCGGCCCGAGGGCTGGACCCTCGTGGTCGGCGGCGCCGCCAACGCCCGCGACTAGGCCCGCGCGGGCCACGGCCTGTGGAAGGCGGGGACGAACGGCCATGAAAGTGGCGCCCGCCCATCCCATGTTGCTAAGGCTCCTCCACCCGACCGCTTCCCTCGGAGACGCATGGCCAGGCAACTGCGGCTAGGGCTCAGACGGCCCACCGCCCATACCCGCGACGGCTACATCCTGGGCGCGTCCAACGCCCAGGCCGCCGCCGCCGTGGACGCCTGGCCCAAGTGGCCCGGCGGCTGCCTGGTGCTGGTCGGCCCCGAGGGCGTCGGCAAGACCCACCTGGCCCGCGCCTGGGCCGCCGCCCACCGCGCCGAAACGCTCGACCGCACCGCCCCGGACGTTGCCGCCGCCGAAGGCCGGCCGGTGCTGATTGAAGATGTCGATCAGGGCATTGAGGCCGAAGCCCTGTTCCACCTGATCAACCTGGCCCCGCGCAAAGGCGCCGGCCTGCTGCTGACCGCCCGCACCCGCCCCGCCGCCTGGCCGGCCGACCTGCCGGACCTGCGGTCCCGCCTGAACGCGCTTACCGTGGCGGAGATCGATGCCCCCGACGATGACGTCCTGGGCGGCGTCTTGAGAAAGTTCTTCCGTGAGCGGAACATTCGCCCGCACGATGATGTCTATCCCTACCTCCTTAGGCGGATGGAAAGGTCCATTCCGGGCGCCAGAGAGATCGTCCGCCGGTTGGACGAGACCGAAGACACCGAAATCCGCCCGGTATCGCGGGTCCTGGCGCGACAGATCCTTGAAGCCGATATCGAAAATCTTGACCTTTTCGAGTGAAGACTTGAACGGCGGTGGCGAAGGGCTCAAAAATCGAGAGCCGCTACCCCAGCTGGAGCCGTTCGGATGACCCTCGCCGCGCCAATTCTTGCGCCTGCCACGACGGAGACCGCCGCGAGCGAGACGATCCCTGCCCCGATCGCCTGGAACGAGGAGCTGGCCGGCTCGCCGCTGCGGTTCTTCAACCGCGAGCTCTCCTGGCTGGCCTTCAACCGCCGCGTCCTGGCCGAGAGCCACAATCCGCGCCATCCGCTCCTGGAGCGCCTGCGCTTCCTCTCGATCAGCGCCGCCAACCTCGACGAGTTCTATTCGGTCCGCGTCGCCGGCCTGAAGGCCCAGGTCCGCGAGGGGATCAGCGCGGCCAGCCAGGACGGCCTGACGCCCACCGAGCAGCTCGAACAGATAAACGCCGCCGCCGCCGACCTGATGGCGGACCAGCAGATCCGCTGGCGCGAACTGCACAATGAACTGGCTGACGAAGGCCTGAACCTGGTCGCCGCGAGCGAGGTGACCAACGGCGAACTGGACGCCCTGGAAGAGCCGTTCGCCTCCCAGCTCTTCCCGGTCCTGACGCCCTTGGCCATCGACCCGGCCCACCCATTCCCGTTCATTCCGAACCTCGCCTTCTCCCTGGTGCTCAAGCTGCGCCGTCTGGCCGACGGCCGCGTGCTCTACGCCCTGGTCCCGATCCCCGCCCAGGTCGCGCGCTTCTGGGAGCTGCCGCGGGGCGCGCGCCGCAAGTCGACCCGCCGGTTCGTCTCCCTGGAGGGTCTGGTCAGCCTGTTCCTCGACCACCTGTTCCCCGGCTGCGAAGTCCAGGCCCAGGGCGTCTTCCGCCTGATCCGCGACTCCGACGTGGAAATCGAGGAAGAAGCCGAAGACCTGGTCCGGGAATTCGAGGCCGCCCTGAAGCAGCGCCGCCTTGGCTCCGTTGTCCGCGTCGAGTTCGAGGCCGGCATGCCCGAAGAACTGCGGGCCTTCATCACCGAGAATCTGCACGCAGAGGCCCAGGACATCATCCTGGTCGACGGCCTGCTGGGCCTGGACGAGCTCACCCAGCTGATCCCGCCGGACCGCCCGGAGCTGAAATTCAAGCCCTTCGAGCCGCGCTTCCCCGAACGCATCCGCGATCACGCCGGCGACTGCTTCGCCGCGATCCGCGAGAAGGACATCCTGGTCCACCACCCCTTCGAGAGCTTCGACGTGGTGGTGCAGTTCCTGAGGCAGGCCGCCCGCGACCCCAACGTGCTCGCGATCAAGCAGACCCTCTACCGCACCAGCCACGACAGCCCGATCGTGGCCGCCCTGATCGAGGCGGCCGAGGCCGGAAAGAACGTCACCGCGGTCATCGAGATCAAGGCGCGCTTCGACGAGGCCAACAACCTGAAATGGGCCCGCGATCTGGAACGCGCCGGGGTCCACGTGGTCTTCGGCTTCGTGGAGTACAAGACGCACGCCAAGCTCTCGACGGTGGTCCGCCGGGAGGGCGACGCGCTGCGCACCTACTGCCACTTCGGCACCGGCAACTACCATCCGGTCACCGCGCGCTTCTATACGGACCTGTCGCTGTTCACGACCGACCCGGCGCTCGGCCGCGACTCCACGCGCCTGTTCAACTTCGTGACCGGCTACGCCCAGCCGGAAGGCCTGGAAAAGCTCTCCTTCTCCCCGATCACCATGAAGCGGGACCTGCTGAACCTGATCGCCCGTGAGGCCCAGGCGGCGGCCGAGGGCCGGCCCTGCGGCATCTGGGCCAAGATGAACTCCCTGGTCGATCCCCAGATCATCGACGCCCTCTATGCGGCCAGCCAGGCCGGAGTGGAGATCGATCTGGTGGTGCGCGGCATCTGCTGCCTGCGCCCCGGCCTGGCCGGCCTGTCCGAGAATATCCGGGTCAAATCCATCGTCGGCCGCTTCCTGGAGCACGGCCGGATCGTCGCCTTCGCCAACGGCGCAGCTCTGCCCTCCTCGGAAGCGCGGGTGTTCATCTCCTCGGCCGACTGGATGCCGCGCAACCTCGACCGCCGCGTCGAATGCCTGGCGCCCATCGAGAACCCCACCGTCCATCAGCAGGTCCTGCAGCAGATCATGCTCGCCAACCTGAAGGACGAGGCACAGAGCTGGACCTTGGACGCAGCCGGCCTCTACGACCGCGATCCCTCCTGGGACCACCCCGGCGCTTTCTCCGCGCACGAGTATTTCATGACCAATCCCAGCCTTTCAGGTAGAGGGCAGAAGGTGAAGGACATGCCGCGCGCGATTGATCATGTGGCCTCGCGGGGATAGCCGACCCGATTCCAGGCAAGCCGCCGTCATCGACGTCGGTTCGAACTCCGTCCGCCTGGTGATCTACCGGCTGGACGGGCGCGCCATCTGGACCGTCTACAACGAGAAGGCGCTGGCCGGCCTCGGTCGCGACCTGCCCTCGACCGGGCGCCTGTCGCCCGAGGGCGTCGAGACCGCCATCGCCGCGATCCGCCGCTTCCGCACCCTGCTCGATGGCTGGCGCGCCGAGGAGGTCACCGCCGCCGCCACCGCCGCGGTGCGCGAGGCCGCCGACGGCCCGGCGTTCCTCAAGCGGGTCCGCGAGGAGACCGGTCTCACCGTGCGCCTGCTCTCCGGAGAGGAAGAGGCGCGCTACGCCGCGCTCGGTGTCATCGCCGGCCAGCCGGACGCCGAAGGCGTCGTGGGCGACCTCGGGGGGTCCAGCCTGGAGCTGGTCCGGCTGAACGGCGCGGGTCCCGAGGACGGCGCGACCCTGCCGCTCGGCCCGTTTGCGCTTGGGGCGCCGCGCCAGCTCGACGCCGATCGCATCCGCCGCATCGTCGATGACGCGCTCACCCCGCACGCCAACCGCTTCGCCACCCGCCACTTCCACGCGGTCGGCGGCGCCTGGCGTAACCTTGCGCTCTTCCACATGGAGCTGGCCGACTACCCGCTGCACGTCGCCCACCAGTACGAGATGAGCCGCGCCGACGCTCAAGGGGTCGCGCGCCTGGTGGCGCGGCAGTCCCGCGCCTCGCTGGAGCGCATGCAGGGCCTCTCCAAGAAGCGCGTGGAGACCCTGCCCTACGCCGCGGTCGTGCTCGACGCCCTGGTGGAGAAGCTCGACGTGGAGCGGGTGATCATCTCGGCCTTCGGGGTCCGCGAGGGCCTGCTGCTCGACGCCATGGACGCCGAGACCCGGGCCCGTGACCCGCTGATCGAAGGCTGCGAAGCGCTCACCGCCGCCCGCGGCATCTCCGGCGAACTCGGCGGCGCGCTGGAGGCCTGGCTGACCCCCGCCCTCGAGAGCCTGCCGTCGCTCTTCGGCGCGCGCGACCCGATCCTGCTGGCGGCCGCCTGCCGCCTGGCCGACCTCGGCGCGCGCCTGCACCCCGATCACCGGGCGGACCTGGCCTTCGAGCAGGTGCTGCGCGCGCCGATCGCCGGCATGAACCACCCCGAGCGCGCCTTCCTCGCCAGCGTCGCCTTCGCCCGCCACACCTCGGCGGCCACCACGCCGGAAGCCGGCGCCATCTCCCGCGTACTCTCCGCCGATCGCCGCCAGCGGGCCCGCGCGCTCGGCGCGGCGCTGCGCCTCGGCTGCGACCTGTCCGGCCGTAACCCGCGCCTGCTGGAGCGCTCCGGGCTGTCCATCAAGGGCGACCGCCTGGCCTTGACCGCCGCGCACGGCTGGGAAGACATGCTGCTCGGCGAACAGACCGCCAAGCGCGCCCAGACCCTCGCCACGACCCTGAAACTCAAGCTCGAGCTCGGCTGACCGTATGCAGATCCTGATGACCAAGGCCGCCCACGAGCGGGTGGGCGCCCGCCTGAAGACGCTCGCTCCTCAGGCTGAGGTAGTGACCGCCGTTACCAGCGACGACTACGAACTGAACGGCAAACCCATCGACAAGGACGCCATCAATCCCGAGATCGTCTGGCTCAGCCTCGACAGTTACGCCTCCGGCACGCTGGGCGGCCTCTACGGGCGGCTGATGAAGGCCGACGCGCCGCGCTGGACCCAGATCATGGCGGCCGGCATCGACAACCCGATCTTCCGCAACATCCTGGAAAAGGGCGTGCGGCTCTCGAAGTCGAGCGCCCAGGCCACCCCGATCGCTGAATATGTGGTCGCCCACGGGATCAGCCTGCAGGTGCCGATCAACACGCAGGCCGACCTGCAGAAGAAGCGCGAGTGGAAGAACACGCCCTACCGCGAGCTCGGGCACACCAAATGGGTGATGGCCGGCTACGGCAACATCGGTCACGAAATCGCCAAGCGGATCAAACCCTTCGGCGTCGATCTTACGGTGATCCGCCGCAGCCCGGCGCCAGATCCACTGGTCGACCGCGTACTGGGGTTCAAAGACCTGTCGACCACGCTGGCCGACGCGGACGTCTTCGTGCTCGCCTGCGCGCTGAACGATGAGACCCGCAACATGTGCGACGAAGCCTTCTTCCGGGCGCTGAAGCCGGGCTGCATCCTGATCAACATCGGCCGCGGTGGCCTGGTAGACGAGGATGCGCTCCGCGCCGGCCTCGACCGCGACCAGCCGGCCCACGCCGTCCTCGACGTCTTCCAGACCGAGCCGCTGCCCGCCGACAGCTGGATCTGGGACCACCCGAAAGTCCGGGTCAGCGCCCACACCTCCAACTCCGGCGACGGCAACCTGGCCCGCGGCGACGAGCTTTTCCTGGAAAACCTCGGCAACTACCTGGCCGGCCGACCGCTGCGCAACGAGGCCGACAAGAGCGAAGTCGGGCTCTAGCCGGCTACTTCGCCGGGCACTTCGGAGCCCCGTGGTCGAGGCAGACCGCCTCGCCGCCGGCCGGAAGGTGGCCGGTCTTGTCCAGCACCCCGTCCAGCCGCAGGTTGGCGATCGAGGGGCCATCCTTGGTCATGGTCACCCACATGATGTGGTCGAAGGCGCCTGGCGAGCCGTCCATCGCCCGGCCGCCGCCGGTGGTGCCCAGCATGATGTAGTCGCGCCCGTTGCGGACCGTGTAGCTGTAGCGATGCAAGTGGCCGTTCAGCAGGGTGTAAGGCCGTCCCTTCAGCGCCGCCTCGATCCGCCCGAGGCCGCCCTCGCCCGGCCGGTTCCAGACCGGCTTGTGCATCAGCAGCACCGTCCAGCGCGCCTTCGGGTTCTGCTTCAGCACCGTCTCGAAATAGGCGTTCTGGGCGGGCCCGATCTCGCCGACCTTGGCCTCCATCAGGTCGGCGTAGGGCAGCTTCGCCGCCTTGGCGGGGTCCGTCGCCGAGGTGCGGAGATAGTCGTCGCGCAGCCGGTAGATCTCCTGCAGCCGGGCCGCCGGGTAGTCTTCCGTGTCGAGGACCAGGAACAGCACGCCTTTGTAGAGGAAATGATAGTAGCGGGCGCCGTAGCGCGCCTCGAACACCCGCCGCTGCGCCAGGTTGGTCAGGTCGTGGTTGCCGCCGGCGTGGAAGAACGGCGCGTGGGTTCCGGCGAGCCGGGCGTCGAACTCGTCCCACTCGGCGCCGAGCTTCGCCTCGTCCTCCGTGCCCCCGTCGATCAGATCGCCGATGGTCAGGATGAAGGCCGGATGCAGCATTTCCAGGTCGGCGGCCGCCACATCGAACACACCCTTGCGGTAGCCGGACTGCAGGTCGGTGATCACCGCGAAGGTGAAATTGTCGGCCGCATCGTCGAACGGCTTAGCGCTCCAGGGCTTGGCCCCATGCAGCGGCGGCGGCTCGAATGCCGGCTTGGTGCCCGCGGCGGCCACTTCCGCGCTCAGCGCCAGGACGGCGAGCCCCGCCAACAGGCCCTCGCATTTGCCGAACATGTCGCCTCTCCCCGCGTTCGCGGGTAGCATATCGGCGTCAGGCGCGACGGACCATGACGAGGTCGTCGCCGGCCGAAGTCCCCGACGCGGTCTTGAGCGCCACGCGGTCGATGGCAACGAAGCCGTAGCGCGCATAGAGCCGCTGGGCGCCCAGGTTGCCCTCCCAGACGTCGAGATAGATGTCGCCGGCCTCGGCCTCCATCACCGCCAGCGCCTGGCGCAGCAGGGTCCCGCCGACCCCCGAGCCACGCTGATCCTTGGCGACGTAGATCCGGTGCAGGGCCGCGTCGCCCGGCTTGGGGTGGCCGCCATAGCTCCACTCCGGCGTGGGTCCGAACTGGGTGAACCCGACGATCCGGCCGTCCGCCACCGCCAGGGTGACGAAATCCTCCGCTAGCCAGACGGCCACGGCGGCCTCTGACAGGCTTGTCTCCAGATGCGCGGCCAAGTCCGCCGCCACGTCGTAGGAATGGCCGAAGGCGTCGGCATAGGTCTGGCGCGCCAGGGCGGCCAGGGGCGCGATGTCAGCAGGCTGGGCGGGGCGAAGGTCCATGCGGCCGGTTCGCATTCCAGACGCGCCAAGACAAGCGCATTGCAAGAGGGCGGCGCCTCGGTTGCCCGAAACACCGCCCTCTGAACCAGATCCGTTGGGGGATCTGAACCTTCGAGGTCGGGGTGGCTCTGGGCTGCGCTGGATTGCTCCAGGTCGGCTTGCGTCCGCCTCGGCTTGCCCGGGATCGATCTGATCAGAGTTGCCCCTGTTCCGACCTACCCCCGGGAGTGTCCCGCCCGCTTCTCGTTCCGGTCGCCCGGTCCGCCGCGCCGCAGTTCCTCTCGGCAAATTCAGAATGTCAGAGGCCCCGGGGCGGCACAACAGGTCCGCCGGAGACCCCTGTGGGCGCTCTGCAGTACGGGCCGTGGACAGCCTGTGGAGAACCCCGGGACGTCGCCCAAAAGCCGCACGAAATCAAGGCGAACGCCTTATCCTCAGGAACCCCGAAAAGACTCGAAGTCAGCCCGCGGACGTGGCCTTGGGGGCTCGACGCACCTCGACGACCCGCACGCGAGCGCCGTCCAGCACCAGGGCCAGTTCGCCGCGCTTCAGCTTAAGCGCGTCCTCGCCGAACGCCTCGCGCCGCCAACCCTTCAAGGCGGGCGTGTCGGCCTCGTCGTCGTTGGCAATCAGCTCCAGGTCGCTGACCGTGGCGATCAGCTTGGAAGCCACCCCCGCCTCCTCCGCGCGCGCCTTCAGCAGCACCTTCAGGAGTTCCACCACCGCGCCCGCCGCCGGCGACGGCTGGGTGCGGTTGCGCTCCACCACCGGGGCCGTCGCCTCCGGGTCCTTCAGCGCCTCGCGGACCGTGGCCAGCAGGTCCGGCCCAAATCGTGAGCCCGAAAATCCCTTCGGCACCGAGCGCAGGCGGTCGAGCTGGTCGGCGTCGGTGGGCGCCTGCGTGGCGATCTCGTCGATCGCCTCATCCTTCAGGATGCGCCCGCGCGGCTGGTCGCGGGTCTGGGCCATCCGCTCGCGCCAGGCGGCGACGCCCTTGTAGACCGACATGTATTTCGCCGTGTGCTTGCGCGGGCGCAGGCGTTTCCAGGCATTCTCCGGCTCGACGTCATAGATCGCCGGGTCGGTGAGATTGCTCATCTCGTCTGTCACCCAGCCCAGGCGACCCTCCTTCTCCAGCCGCTCGCGCAGGATCGGATAGAGGCTGGCCAGGTGGGTCACGTCGGCGAGCGCATAGGTCAGCTGGTTGTCCGACAGCGGCCGGCGCGCCCAGTCGGTGAAGCGGGAACTCTTATCCAGCTCGATCTTCAGCATCTGGCGCACCAGGGCGTCGTAGGCGATCTGCTCGCCGAACCCGGCCGCCATGCCCGCCACCTGGGTGTCGAACAGCGGCACCGGCATGGCCTGCAGGTTGTTGAAGATTTCCACGTCCTGTCGGGCGGCGTGGAAGACCTTCAGGATCGAGGCGTCCCGCATGATTTCCAGGAACGGCTCAAGGTCCAATTCCTCGGACAGCGGGTCGATGCAGGCCTCGACGCCATTGGCGCCGGCGGCCTGGATCAGGCACAGCTTCGGCCAATAGGTCGTTTCGCGCATGAACTCGGTGTCCACGGCGACGAAGGGTTGGCCCCTGAGCTTATTGGAAAACACCGCGAGGTCGGCGGTGGTCGTAATCGGCGTCATCGATTAGCTATAGCCCGGCGTGCGGGCGAGTCAGCAAGTGCGCATTTCGCGATCCAGAATTTTCTCACTGAAGGCGTCCCGATGACCGACCGGCCCAACGGCCTCACCTATGCCCAGGCCGGCGTCGATATCGATGCGGGGAATGAGCTGGTCGAGCGGATCAAGCCGCTGGCCAAATCCACCCGGCGTCCCGGGGCGGAGGCCTCCCTCGGCGGCTTCGGCGCGCTCTTCGACCTGAAGGCGGCCGGGTACGACGATCCGCTGCTGGTCACCACCACCGACGGCGTCGGCACCAAGCTGAAGGTCGCCATCGAGACCGGCATCCACGACACCGTGGGCATCGACCTGGTGGCCATGTGCGTCAACGACCTGCTGGCCCAGGGGGCCGAGCCGCTGATGTTCCTGGACTACTACGCCACCGGGAAACTGGACGTGGACGCGGCCGCCGCCGTGGTCGCCGGCATCGCCGAGGGCTGCCGCCAGGCCGGCTGCGCCCTGGTGGGCGGCGAGACCGCCGAGATGCCGGGCATGTACGCCGAGGGCGACTACGATATGGCCGGCTTCTGCGTCGGCGCCGTCGACCGCGACAAGGTCATCCCTCGCTTCGACCGCCAGAAGGCCGGCGACATCCTGATCGGCCTGGGCTCCTCCGGCCCGCACTCCAACGGCTATTCCCTGGTCCGCCGCATCGTCGAGCGCTCCGGCCTGGCCTGGGACGCGCCCGCCCCCTTCGCGGAAGGCCAGACCCTCGCCCAGGCCCTCCTCGCGCCGACCCGCATCTACATCAAGACCGTGCTGCCGCACCTGAAGGCCGGCCGCATCTCGGGCCTCGCCCACATCACCGGCGGCGGCCTGATCGAGAACCCGCCCCGCGCCATAGCGCCCGGCCTGATCGCCAATTTCGACTGGGACGCCTGGGCTCCGCCCCCGGTGTTCGAGTGGCTGCAGCAGGTCGGCGGCGTCTCCGACCTGGAAATGCGCCGCACCTTCAACTGCGGGGTCGGCCTGATGCTGATCGTCGACCCGCACGATCTGCCCGACGTCCTCGAAGGCCTGGTCCGCGCCGGAGAAGATGCCTTCGTGATCGGCGAACTCGCGAACGCCTAGCCCAACAGGTTGCGGATCGCCGCCATCACCAGCTGGCCGGCCTCGCCCTGCACATTATGGCCGACGCTCGGCGCGACCTGGATCCGGATCGCGGGATGGGCGCGCAGCAACGCACGTTCGGGCTCGTCGACATAGCTGGGATCCGGCGACACCGCGCGCGGCGGCAACAGCGGCGCCTCGCCGAGGATGCACCACGTGGGCGTCCTCAGGCGGTCCAACAGGGCGGCGTAGTCGCGCTCTTCCACCGCGTCGTCTGACACGCCAAACACACTCCAGACGAAGTTCGCGGTCTCGGCGTCGGCGCCGTCGCGCAGTAGCGCCCGCAATCGTGGGATCAGCGGCCAAAGCTTCGCCGTCCTGAGCGGTGGCTCCAGGACCACCAGCCCCTTGAGCCGGCTGGAGCGCAGACCCATGGCGACCAAGGCGCCCACCGAGCTCCCGCAGACCACCGCCGGGCGGGCGAGCTGGTCGAGCGCATGGCCGTAGGCTGTTGCAAAGCTTCCGATGGAGTTGGCCACCAGCCAGGGACAGCGATTGCCGGGCAGGTGGGCCACGAACACGGCCGCTTGCGGCAGGCGCAGCGCCAGCTGGTCGAAGGCGTCGCTCGGGGCGAACGCGCCGGCGATCGCCAGCACCACTGGCCGGCCGTCGGTGAAGGCTTGCGGTTCGCCGGAAAGCCAGACCTCGCCCAAGGGCGTCTGGAACGCCTGCGTCGCCACCTTCGCCATGTTGCGGGCGCTAGCGCAGCCCGGCGTTGATCGCCTCAAGGGCCTTCGAACCCGGCGTCAGATCGGCGCCCGAAAGTTCGTTCAGCGGCGTGTCCACCGTCTCCAGCGCGTCGTGCAGGTCGCCGGCGTCCGGATCGATGTAGAGCAGGCCGGTCACCACCTGCCCCCGCGCCTGCCGCGCCTGCAGATAGCCCAGGGCCTGGGCGCGGTTGTTCGGGTTGTAGAGCTCGGCCAGCTTGTGCAGCGACAGCACCGAGCCGTCGTGCTGGGCCACCTTCACGGTGGTGCCCGCCGGGTATTTGACGTCGATGGCGTCGCGGTGCGGGATCACGTCCATCCGGTTCACCGCCTCGTTGTGCTCGCGCACATAGTCGAAGCTCTTGGTGGAGCCGGCATGGTTGTTGAACTGCACGCAGGGGCTGATGCAATCGATGAAGGCCGCGCCCTTGTGCATCAGCCCGGCCTTGATCAGCGGGACGAGCTGTTCCTTGTCGCCGGAGAACGAGCGGCCGACGTAGGTGGCGCCAAGCTGCAGGGCCATCCCCACCAGGTCGATGCCGGCGTCGTGGTTTACCACGCCCTTCTTGGACTTGGAGCCCTTGTCGGAGGTGGCCGAGAACTGACCCTTGGTCAGGCCGTAAACGCCGTTGTTCTCGACGATGTAGAGCATGTTCACGCCGCGCCGCACGGCGTGGGCGAACTGGCCCAGACCGATGGAGGCTGAGTCCCCATCCCCTGAAACGCCCAGGTAGATCAGGTCCTTGTTGGCCAGGTTCGCGCCGGTCAGCACCGAGGGCATGCGCCCGTGGACGGTGTTGAAGCCGTGGCTCGCGCCCATGAAGTAGTCCGGCGTCTTCGACGAACAGCCGATGCCCGACAGCTTGGCGATGCGGTGCGGCGGCAGCTCCAGCTCGAAGGCCGCCTGGATGATCGCCGACGAGATCGAGTCGTGGCCGCAGCCGGCGCACAGCGTCGAAACCGAGCCCTCGTAGTCGCGGCGCGTGAACCCCAGGCTGTTCTCGGCCAGCTTCGGGTGATGCAACTGGGGCTTCAGGATGTAGGTCATTCCGCGGCCTCGATCTGCCCGAGTGTCATAAGCTGCCCGATCTTGCCGGCTATGAACCGCGCGGTGATCGGGGTGCCGTCATAGTGCAGCACCGCCACCAGCTTGCCGGGGTCGATCTCGCCCTCGTTCATCAGCAGGGTCCGCAGCTGGCCGTCGCGGTTCTGTTCCACCACGAACACCCGCTCGTGGGCGGCCACGAAGTCATAGACCTCGTCGCAGAACGGGAAGCCGCGCACCCGCATGGCGTCCAGGTGCCGGCCCTGCCCTTCCAGATGCTCCAGCGCCTCCAGCATCGAAGGCGTCGACGACCCGAAATAGATCACGCCGTCCTTGGTTTTGCGCTTGGCGGGCTTGGTGATGGGCGCCGGAATCAGCGCCTTGGCGGTCTCGAACTTTCGGAGCAGTCGCTCCATGTTGTCCACATAGACCGCCCCCTCCTCCGAGTAGCGCGCATAGGGGTTCCGCGAGGTGCCGCGGGTGAAATAGCTGCCCTTCGACGGGTGCACGCCCGGATAGGTGCGGAACGGGATGCCGTCGCCGTCCACGTCCTTGTAGCGGCCGAAGTCCGCCCCGGCCTCCAGCATGTCGTGGGTCATCACCTTGCCGCGGTCGAGCTGGCGCTTGTCGTCCCACTTGAAGGGCGCGGTCAGCCACTCGTTCATGCCGATGTCGAGGTCGAGCATCACGAAGATCGTGGTCTGCAGCCGGTCGGAGAGATCGAAGGCCAGCGCTCCCATCTCGAAGCACTCGCCGGGGTCGGCCGGCAGCAGCATCGGGTGCTTGGTGTCGCCATGGCTGGCGTAGGCCGCGCCGATAAGGTCAGCCTGCTGGGTGCGCGTCGGCATGCCGGTCGAGGGACCGCCGCGCTGCACATCAAAGATCACCGCCGGGATTTCGGCGAAATAGGAAAGCCCGATGAACTCGGTCATCAGCGAGACGCCCGGCCCGGAGGTGGCGGTAAAGGCTCGCGCTCCGTTCCAGCCCGCGCCGACCACGATGCCGATCGAGGCGATCTCGTCCTCGGCCTGGACGATGGCGTACTTGGCCTTGCCGTCGGCATCGGTCCGCAGGTCCTCGCAGTAGCCAGTGAACGCCTCGGCCAGCGAGGTCGACGGCGTGATCGGATACCAGGCGCAGACCGTGGCCCCCCCATAGACCGCGCCCAGGGCGGCGGCAGAGTTGCCCTCGACGAAGATCCGGTCGCCCACCTTGTCAGCCTTCTTCACCTGCAGGCGCAGCGGTTCCAGGTCCGCCTTCACGTAGTCGACGCCCAGGTGCAGCGCCTCGACGTTGGCGTCGATCAGCTTCTGGCGCCCCGCGAACTGCTCGGCCAGCAGCTGCTCGATCACCTTGGGATCGATGCCCAGCAGCGCGGCCAGCGCGCCCACATAGACGATGTTCTTGAACAGCTGCCGTTCGCGGGGAAGCTCGTAGCGGTCGTTGCACATGGCCGTCAGCGGCACGCCGATCGTGGTCACGTCGTCGCGGAATTTGCCGGGCGGCAGGGGCTTGGTGGAATCGTAGAACAGGTAGCCGCCGGGCTCGATCTCGGCGAGGTCCCGGTCCCAGGTCTGCGGGTTCATGGCGACCATCAGGTCGACCCCGCCGCGGCGGCCGAGATGCCCGGCCTCGGTTACCCGCACCTCGAACCAGGTCGGCAGGCCCTGGATGTTCGACGGGAAGATGTTACGCGCCGCCACCGGTACGCCCATCCGCAGGATCGACTTGGCGAACATGCCGTTGGCGCTGGCCGAGCCGGAGCCGTTCACATTGGCGAACTTGACGACGAAGTCGTTCACTACCGGCTTTGGCATGCCGCCCCCGCGTGCGTGATCTCCAGTGTGAACCTCTGCATGTCCCAGGCCCCGGTCGGGCAACGCTCGGCGCACAGCCCGCAGTGCAGGCAGACATCCTCGTCCTTGACCATCACACGGCCGGTCTTCAGCGACCCGGAGACGTAGAGATCCTGGTCGAGGTTGGGCGACGGCGCTTTCAGCCGGGTCCGCAGGTCCGGCTCATCGCTCTCCATGGTGAAGGTGATGCAGTCGACCGGGCAGATGTCCTCGCAGGCGTCGCACTCGATGCACAGGTTGTCTGCGAACACTGTCTGCACGTCGCAGTTCAGGCACCGCTCGGCTTCCTTGTAGCCGGTCTCCTGGTCGAACCCGAGTTCGACCTCCATCTTCACGTCCTTTAGCGCCACGGCCTTGTCGCGCAGCGGCACGCGGTAGCGGCGGTCGTTGGCGATGTCGTTGTCGTAGCTCCACTCGTGGATGCCCATCTTCTGGCTAACGAGGGAGAATTCCGGCGGCGGGCGGATGGAGACATCCTCGCCCTGACAGAACTTGTCGATGGAGACCGCCGCGTCATGGCCGTGGGCGACGGCCCAGATGATGTTCTTCGGACCGAACGCGGCATCGCCGCCGAAGAACACGTTCGGGATGGTCGACTGCATGGTCACGGTGTCGACCTTGGGCATGTCCCACTCGTCGAACTCCATGCCGATGTCGCGTTCCATCCAGGGGAAGGCGTTCTCCTGGCCCACGGCCACCAGCACGTCGTCGCAGGGATAGTGCTCGTCGGGCTCCAGCGACGGGACCAGTTTGCGCTTGCCCTTGGCGTCGTATTCGACGGTCACCACCTCGAAGAGCACGCCGGTCAGCTTGCCGTTCTCGTGGGTGAATTCCTTGGGGACCCGGAAGTTGAGGATCGGGATGTCCTCGTGGATCGCGTCTTCCTTTTCCCAGGGCGAGGCCTTCATTTCCTCGAACCCCGAGCGGACGATCACCTTGACCTCCTCGCCGCCCAGCCGGCGCGAGGTGCGGCAGCAGTCCATGGCGGTGTTGCCCCCGCCCAGCACGATCACGCGCCGGCCGATCTTGGTGATGTGGCCGAAGGAAACCGACGACAGCCAGTCGATGCCGATGTGGATGTTGGCCCGGGCCTCCTCGCGGCCCGGCAGGTCCAGGTCGCGGCCGCGCGGCGCGCCGGAGCCCACGAAGATCGCGTCATAGCCCTCGCCCAGCAGGGCCTTCAGGCTGTCGATCCGCTCGCCCAGCCGCAGCGTCATGCCCAGGCCGGTGATGTAGCCCACCTCCTCGTCGATGACCGTCTCGGGCAGGCGGAAGCGCGGGATCTGGCTGCGGATCATGCCGCCGGCCTTGGCGTCGCCGTCGAAGATCGTGACCTCGTAGCCCAGGGGGGCCAGGTCGCGGGCCACGGTCAGCGAAGCCGGCCCCGCCCCGATCATCGCCACGCGCTTGCCGTTCGACTTGGCCGCCGGCGACGGCAGGAAGGGCGTGATGTCGTCCTTGTTGTCCGCCGCGACCCTCTTCAGCCGGCATATGGCGACCGGCTCCTCCTCGACGCGTCCGCGCCGGCAGGCGGGTTCACAGGGGCGGTCGCAGGTCCGTCCGAGGATCCCCGGAAAGACGTTCGACTTCCAGTTGACCATGTAGGCGTCGGAGTAGCGGCCGTCGGCGATCAGACGGATGTATTCCGGCACCGGCGTGTGCGCGGGGCAGGCATATTGGCAGTCCACGACCTTGTGAAAGTAGTCGGGAGTCCACGTACTCGTACGTTGCAAACCGAAGCTTCCCTTCCCGCGACGCACTGTCTCCCGCGGCGGCAAGTCGGACCCTCTCCAGCATGGCTTGGAAAAGAGGGCGAGCTTGAGCCGTCACGACGCGGCGTTCCCGGCAAGGTTAGGCCCCCTGCGGTGGTCAAGCCAAGCCGATTCCTGATCGTTGATCGGTGATTTCCCACGAGAACCTGGGGAAAGCCGCGAAATCCTGCCCCCGGGGGTCGATTTTCCCCTCAAGCGAACGTGAGCATGGCCTCAGCATTTCTGAGCGGACCGGCCAAATACTAATGATACCTTAAGGATCGGAAGCCCCGCGAAGAGGGCTCGGGAGCCATCGCCATGACCACGCCGCACGACGCGATCGAAGGCTTTGAGGCGCAGGTCCCTGCGCCCCTGCCGCTGGATGAGGATCTAGGGCCCGTCAGCCTGTTCCAGGAAATCAACGAACGCCGCGCCCGCGTGGAAAACGCCGAGCTGCTGCAGCACCTGCGCGGGCTCTGAGGCGCCGCCATAGAAGAGGGCCCGGCGTCACCGCCGAGCCCCTTCTCAAATCCATAGCGTCGATCGGCGGCTAGGCCTTCTTGGCCGGGGCCTTCTTCGCGGCGGCCTTCTTGGCGGGCTTGGGCGCGTCTTCGTCGTCGCCATAGCCGGCCGGCAGTTCGTCGTCCTTCATCAGCTCGTCCTTGGAGACCTTGGTGTCCTTCACCTTGGCCTTCTCGACGATCAGGTCGACGACCTTGTCCTCGAAGATCGGGGCGCGGAGCTGGGCCTGTGCGTTGGGGTTCTGGCGGAACAGGTCGAACACCTGCTGCGCCTGCGGCCCGTAGCGGCGGGCCTCGGCGATCATCGCCTCGTTCAGCTCCTGGTCGGTGACGCCGATGTTGTTGGCCCGGCCGATCTCGGCCAGCACCAGGCCCAGACGAACCCGGCGCTCGGCGATCTTGCGGTACTCTTCCTGGAGCTTCTTGTCGGACTTCTTGAGATCCTCCGGCGGAAGCGAGCCGGCGACCTTGTCCTGCTCCACCTGTTGCCAGATGGCGGCGAACTCGGCCTCGACCATCTTCGGCGGCAGCGGGAAATCGTGCTTGGTGTCGAGCTGATCGAGCAGCGCGCGCTTCAGCTTGAAGCGGCTGGCGCCGGCGTATTCCTTCTCGAGGTTGCCCTTCAGGAGCTCGCGCAGCTTCTCCAGGTTCTCGATGCCCAGGCGTTCGGCGAGCGCGTCGTCGGCCTTGGAGTCCACCGGACCCTTCACGCCCTTCACCGTCACGTCGAAGACCGCGGCTTTGCCCTTCAGGTTTTCGGCCTGGTAGGTTTCCGGGAAGGTGACCTTCACCTGGACATTGTCGCCCGGCTTGGCGCCGACCAGCTGCTCTTCGAAGCCCGGGATGAACTGGCCCGATCCCAGCACCAGCTCGGCGTCTTCCGCCGCGCCGCCGTCGAACGGCACGCCGTCCAGGGTCCCCAGGAAATCGATGACGACCATGTCGCCGTCCTGGGCCTTCACCGTCTTGCCGGTCTTCGCCTCGTAGGTGCGGTTTTCCTTGGCCAGGCCGTCCAGCGCCTCATCCACCTCGACCTTGGTGGGCTCGTAGACCGGACGGGTCAGCGACAGCGTCGCCGGATCGATCGGCTCGAAGTCCGGCATGATGTCGACGGCGATCTCGTAGGCCAGGTCGGCCTTGCCATCGACCACCGCGTTCATGTCGCCTTCCGGCTTCAGGTCCGGGTCGCCGGCGGGGCGCAGCTTGTTGTCCTCGAGCACTTTCTGGGTGGTCTCGTTGAGGGTCTTTTCGATCACCTCGCTCATCAGCGCCTTGCCGTAGAGGCGCCGAACGTGGGCGGTCGGGACCTTGCCCGGACGGAATCCCTTGATGTTCAGAGTGGGCGTGACCTCGGCGATCCGCGCATCCAGCGCGGTGTTCAGGTCCGCGACGGGGACCGTCACGCCGTACACACGGCTCAGGCCTTCACTCGACTTTTCAACGATCTGCATCGACATCCTAGGGACTTTCAGCTCGAAATTGCGCCCACCGCGCGGACCGCGCTCTGCGGGAAGAGGAAAACGAATACCACCGGCGCCGGCGGAGGGCGCGGGTTATGTCACGGAGCCCCAGCTTCGCCAAGGCCGCGAGGCGTCTAGACGCCCTGGACCGCTTCGCGCCAGGGTTACGGCTGGCGGCGGCGCGATCCCGCGAGGACCTTGGACTGGGAGGACGCTTTGGCGGCTGCGGAAGCAAGTCTGGATGAGTTTTCCGCCGTCGTCGGCAAGATCTACGACGCCGCCGTCGACCCCGGCGCCTGGCCGGCGGGCCTCGACGCTATCCGCACGTTCGCGGATTCGAAGACCGCGGTGCTGATGTCCCACGACGTCTTCGACAAGTCCCCGCCGTGGCAGGTGGAGGTCGGGCACGGCGAGCCCTGGACGGCGCTCTATCACGAGAAATATCTCGGCGAAAATCCGTTCATGGAGGACGTGCCGGACCTGGACACCGGCGAGCAGATCTATGCCTCGAGCCGCCCGCAGTACGCCACGTTGTTCGAGTCCGACTTCTATAAGGGCTGGCTGAAGCCCCAGAGCCTCATCGACGCCACCCTGCTGGTCGTCGAGAAGTCGATGACCAACATGACGACCCTCTCGAACGTTCGCTCCGAGGACCAGGGCCTGTTCGACGCCGCCGCCTTAGCCCGGATTCACCTGCTCTTCCCGCACCTGCGCCGCGCGGTGCTGATCGGCCGCGCGCTCGAGGACCAGCGCCGGCGACTCGCGGACGACGCGGCCATCCTCGATTCCCTCGCGGCCGGGATGTTCCTGCTGGGCGCGAGAGGCGAACTCGTCCAGGCGAACGCCGCGGGCGAGGCCATGCTGAAGGTCCGCTGGCCGCTGCGGGTCGGAAGCCGCCGGCTTGAGGTGACTGTCCCGGCGGCCAACCACGCCCTGCAGGCGGCCATCGCCGCCGGAGGCGACGGCGATGTGGGCCTGGGCGGCCGGGGCGTATCGATCCCCGTGTACAGCGGCGACGGGGGCGACGAGATCGTCCTTCACCTGCTGCCGCTGAACGCTGTGCGCCAGCATGCCATCGACGCCGGCGCGGGCGCGGGCGCGGGCGCGGCCTTCGTGCTGTTCGCCCGGCGGATCGATCGCGCCGACAGCGCCGCGGTGGCGGTCTTCGCGGAACGCTTCGGGCTGACGCCCAAGGAGGCCACCGTGCTGCAGACGGTCGTGGAGGTCGGCGGCGTGCCCCAGGCGGCCGACGTGCTGGGCCTGTCGCCGACCACGGTGCGGACCCACGTCACCGGCATCTTCAACAAGTCCGGCGTGCGCCGGCAGGCCGAGGTGATCCGCCTCCTGATGGAGATGAAGTCGCCTTTCGTCGTTTAGCCACGCCGCCTCCCACGAACGTAGGAGGCGCGCTCCCTTCCCCGCCGCTAGCGTCGCGGGTCCCGATGCGGGGAGCGCTCACCCTTACGGCTCGCAGACGGCTGCGGCCCGGCGCCCACGCGCGGCCTGATGGAGAGTACCTGTGCGCTCAGTCCTTCTAGCGACCGTTGCGGCCGCCACCTTCGCCGCGGCGACCACCGCCATGGCGCTTCCCAATCAGCTGGTGTCCAATACCACGGCCAGCGTCACCGGCGGCTGCAACGGTTGCGGCCAGTCGCAGAACCAGACCTCCTTCACGCTCCCGACTCTGACCTCAAGCGCGGCGGACTTTGGCGGCGGCGGCTCGTTCGGCCACGCCGACGTCACCACCACGTACGCGACGCAACGCGTTTCAGCCTCCGCCTTCTGGGCGGCGAGCGATCCCGGGCCCGACGTCCAGACCCTGGCCTACTCCGAATACGACGAAAACTTCGCGGCCGGCGCCTTCAACGGCAACCCCTACAACCTCTCCTTCCTCATCTCGGGGACCCTGTCTGCCCAGCCGGCGTTCGGCCCTGGATCCGGCGCCGCGCTGATCTGGGACTTCGAGGACATCACCCATCCGCAGACCCTCTCCTCAGGCACGTTCATCCCCGGCGCCGGCGTCACGCTCCTGTCCAAGACGATCCCCGTGCCCATTACCGACGCGACTTCGCTACGGGTGCAGTTCGAGGCTTACGCCTACGCTGGCGATCGCTTCAGCGGCGCAACCCTGTTCGCCGACTTCAGCCACACCGTCCACACCTACTTCGACGCCGTGAATGGCGGCCCCGATGTGATCGGCGAGAGCGGTCACGACTATGCCACGCCGTCGGCCGCGGGCGGAGTTCCGGAACCGGCGGGCTGGGCCCTGATGCTGGTAGGCTTCGGCGGCCTCGGCGCGGCGTTGCGGCGGCGGCGGGCTGGCCGTCAGCTCTTGGCGGTCCGCGCCTGAGCAGCTAAGCCCGGGCCGGACGCGGCTATGGCGGAATTGGTAGACGCACTGGTTTTAGGTACCAGCGGGCAACCGTGGGGGTTCGAGTCCCTCTAGCCGCACCAGCCTTCGCGTGCAGAGCACGCTTCGGCTCGGCAAGCCCTCGGTAGCGAAGGCTGTCGCGCCGTAGCCCGAAGGGGCGAAGGCGGGCGACGCGCCAGGGCTTGGCGTCACTTGCCCCAGCCGGCGCCGCCGCCAACGCGGACGCCGGTATAGATCGCCCACCTGCGGAATCCGGTGATTTTCAGGTCGGTCATCCCATCGCGCAGGAGTTCGTCGGCCTCCTTGCGGCTGTAGCAGGTGGCGCGGGACAGGGAGGGTTTGGGATCGCTCCCGTCCTTGTGGAAGCTCCACATCCCACTGCCCTTGGTCTTGTAGAGCAGGTCATGGAACACGGCGATCTGCGCCCAGGGGCCGTCCGGCGGCAGGAACGTCCAGAGGAGCCGCGGGATCGAGGCGAGGTCGGTCTGCACTCCGGGCGGGATGGTGATGACGTCCCCGGCGTGGGTGCGGTAGGTGATCGCCTTCTGGATGGCCCACAGCGAGCGGCCGTCGTCGGTCTGCACCGGGTGGTCCTTGTCCTGCAGCAGGACCAAGTGAAGCTCGCCGCTGAAGCCGCCCTTGCGCAGCTCTGGGAAGGTGTCGGGAATGGTCTGCGTCACCGCGCAAGGCGCTTCCGGTTCCGACATCGCCCAGGCCGCCCCGCCGGCCAGCAGGGCCGCCGCGACGGCCAGCATCACCACGCGCCCCATTCGCCTGACGGCCATATCGCCTCTCCCGATCTCAGGTCAGGGACGTTGCAACCCAGGGATGGCATGGGTCAAGCGCCTCGCCCTGCTGGCGATCGGAGGCGGGAGGTGACAGGCGCGGCCAGCGCGGGCAGATAGCGGCCATGCGCGGGGTGCTCTTCGTCCACAACAACTTCCCGGGCCAGTTCCGGGACCTCGCCGAGAGCCTGGTGGCCCGCGGCGTGCCGTGCGCCGCGATTGGCGGTGGCGCCTCGCCCGGCGTCCAGGGCGTCACCATCGGCCGCTATGCGCTCGACCGCGGCTCGACGCCGGAGATGTTCCCGCTGGCGGTCCGCGCCGAGGCCGATCTGATCCGCGGCGCCTCGGCCCTGCGCATGGCTCGTCAGCTCAAAGAACGCGGCTTCGACCCGGCGGTGATCGTCGGCCACCCCGGCTGGGGCGAGACGGTCTTCCTCGACGAGGTCTGGCCGGACGCCAAGCGGGTGATCTTCGCCGAATTCTTCTATCGCGGCCGCGGTCTCGACATCGATTTCGACAACGAATTCTTCGAGCTGACCGAAGGTGCGGTCCTGCGCGGCAAGGCCAAGAACGCCATCATGGCGCTGGCCTATACAGACGCCGACGCCATCGTGGCCCCAACCGAGTTCCAGGCCTCGACCCTGCCGCCGGTGTTCCGCCCTCTGATCCGGGTGATCCACGAGGGCGTCGACACCGACGCCATCCACCCCGGCCCGGCCGAGCCCTTCGCCCTGCCCCCCTCAGCGACCCATGGGGGCCGGATCATCGCCCCCGGAACCCCGGTGATCACTCATGTGAACAACCACATGGAGCCGTTGCGCGGCCTGCATATCTTCGCCCGCGCCCTGCCGCGGCTGATGGCCGAGGTTCCCGACGCGCAGGTACTGGTGTTCGGCGAGGAGACCTCCAGGCCCTACGGCGGCGCCTCGCCCGACGAACGCCCCTGGCGCGACGTCTGCTTCGAGGGGCTGACGCTCGACACCGACCGCCTGCACTTCCTCGGCAAGACCTCGCACGACCAGTTGCTCGCCGCGCTCCGGCTCTCCACCGCGCACGTCTACTACACCTACCCCTTCGTGCTCTCCTGGTCGCTGGTCGAGGCCATGGCCAGCGGCTGCTATGTCGTGGCCTCCGACACCCCGCCGCTGCGCGACGCCATCGAGGATGGGGTGAGCGGCAAGCTCCTGCCGTTCTTCGATGTGGAGGCCCTGTCGGCGACCCTCATCGCCGCCTGCCGCGATCCGGCGGCGTCCGCCCCCTTGCGCGCGGCGGCCCGCGAGACAGCGGTGGCGAAGTTCTCGCGGCGTGAAGGCCGGACGGCCTGGTTCGCGCTGCTGCGCGATATGGGGCTGGAAATCCCCGATCCGGCTTAACCGCAGCGGATTTCCTTGATTAGCCCGGTCTGGGCGTCGAACAGGAAGTTGAGCCGCCCGGGATCGACATTGTCCGCGGCGGGGCAGGTCGTGCAGGCGACGCGCTGGCGGCCCGGGTCCAACGGCACCGGAACCTCGGTCCGCGGGCGACCGATCAGGTTCTGGAACTCGGCGGCGCTGCAGGTCTTGGGCGCCTCGATGGCGCGGGGCGCAGGGCTCGCCAGCCGCGCCTCGACCTGAGGCGGCGCGACCGCCGCGCTGGGCGGCGGCGCGGGCCCGGACACCGGATAGCTGGGACCTGTGCAACTCGCCGTCAGCAGCGCCACCGCCAGCATCGCCCCGCCCGCGAACCGCCGGATCACGCCTGCTTCTCCCAGCCACGCGCCTGCTGCTTCCAGTAGGAGACCGGCAGACCGGCGTCCTTCGCCGCCTTGAACTGGCCTCGCGCGGTCTTCAGCTGCGCCTCGTCGGCGGAGTCGAACAGCACCACGCAGCGCACGTAGCCCGCCAGGTCGCCGGGCTCGGCGCCGTCCACCAGGAACAGGGCGTCAGCGCGATTGGCGTTCTCGAAGCCGGTGGTGATCAGGATCGGCTGGCGGGCCGCGCCCGGCTCATCGTCGGACCCATGCGGCAGGAAGCTGTCGTCGCGATAGCTCCAGAGCACACTGTCCAGGTGCGCCGCGCGGTCGGCGGCGCGCGCCCGCACCACCGCCTTCCAGCCCCTTTGCAGAGTCTTCTCCAGCAGTTCGGGCAGCGCCTGCTCGAGCCCGGTGCGCTCCAGGTGGTAGAACCAGACCTCGGGCGCCGCCTGCGCGTCAGCCATGCGCCGGCTCCGCCAGGCGTGCGGCGAGCGATTCCAGGGCCACAGCGACAGAAACGGGATCGGTCAGCATCGCCAGATGATGCAGCGGAAGCCGCACCAGTGGCCAGCCCGAACGCGAAGCGACCTGGCTTTCGGAGTCATAGGCGCCGCTGAGCTGCAGGTAGGCGGTAGGCCCATCCCAGGTCGTCGCCGGCGCGCGCTCCTCGAAATAGGACAGCGGCAGCGGCTCTAGCTCGTCCAGCACGGCGCCCCGCAGGCCGTCGTCCGGGACCAGCCGCTCCAGCGCGCCCGGCGGCCACCACTCACTCCAGCGGGGCAGCTCGCCGAACTGCGCGCCGGCCCGGAGTTGGTCCGGCATGCCCTCAGGCGCCGTGGAGAACCAGCTTCGCCCGGGGTGGGGCAGTATCGCGTCGACGAAGATCACCGCCGCCGGCGGCCTCGGCAGCCGCGCCGCCAAGGCCGGGACCAGCGCGCCGGCCCCGCTGTGCGCCGCCAGCACCAGCGGCTCGGCCCGGTCTGCGAGGCTCGCCGCGAGGCTGTCCGCCAGGGCGGCGTAATAGCCCTCATCGATCGTCGACAACCTGGGCCAGGCCGCCGCCTCGACCGCGTGGCCCCGCGCCGCCAGCTCCGCCGCCACGCCGCGCCAAGTCGTCGGCCCGATCAACGGGCTGTGCAGCAGGGCCAGGCGCGGCCCAGGCGCGGAAACGGGCATGGCCTCAGATCTCGTACTTCTGCGCCACCATGTCGTTGAGCAGCCGCACGCCGAACGCCGTCGCCCCGTCCGGGATGGTCGGGACGCTGGACGGCTTCTTCCAGGCGGTGGAAGCGATATCCAGATGCGCCCACGGCACGCCGTTGGTGAAGCGCTGGATGAACATGGCCGCGGTGATCGAGCCACCCGGCCGCCCGCCGGTGTTCTTCATGTCGGCGATCATCGAGTCGATGTTCTTGTCGTAGGCGGCCGGCAGCGGCATGCGCCACATCAGCTCGCCCGAACTGGCCGAGGCGGCCATCAGGTTCGCCCCAAGCTCATCGTTGTTGGCGTAGCAGCCGGCGTAATCGTTCCCCAGCGCGATGATGATCGCCCCGGTCAGCGTCGCCAGGTCGACCATGAACTTCGGCTTGAAGCGGTCCTGGCAGTACCAAACGGCGTCGGCCAGCACGAGGCGGCCTTCGGCGTCGGTATTGATCACCTCGATGGTCTGCCCGGACATCGAGGTCAGCACGTCGCCTGGGCGATAAGCGTTGCCGTCGGGCATGTTCTCCACGAGGCCCAGGATGCCGATGGCGTTGACCTTGGCCTTGCGCCCCGCGAGCACGTGCATGAGGCCGGCCACGGCGGCCGAGCCGCCCATGTCCCACTTCATGTCTTCCATGTTCTCGGCCGGCTTGATCGAGATGCCGCCGGTGTCGAAGCAGACGCCCTTGCCGACGAAGGCGATCGGTTGGGCCTTCTTGTCGTCGGCCCCGTTCCACTTGATCACCACCAGCTGGCTTTCGCGCAGGCTTCCCTGGCCCACGGCCAGCAACAAGCCCATGCCCAGCTTCATCATCTCCGGCTCGCCGAGGATCTCGACCTCCAGGCCCAGGGTCTCCAGCGCCTTCACACGGCGGGCGTATTCGCCCGGGTAGAGGACGTTCGGCGGCTCCGACACCAGGTCGCGGGTGAAGCTCGTCGCATCGGCCAGGGCCGCCAGGGGGACGAAGTCGGCCAGCGCGCCGTCGACGTTGCTGGAGACCACTTCGGTCTTGGTGATCGAGGGCTTTTTCTCCGCCGGCTCCTTGGTCCGGTACTTGTCGAACCGGTAGCTGGCCAGGCGCACGCCGAGCGCCGCGCGCGCCGCATTGGTCCCGCCGCCGTTCGGCAGCTCGACCCGAAGGGTCTCCAGGCCCGAAAGCTTCACCGCATTGTAGGCGCTGGCCGCGGCGTGCTCGGCGCCCATGGCGTCGTAGGCGTCCTTCTTTCCGGCCCCGATCAGCACCAGGCGCTGAGCGTCCATCCCGGCCGGCGCCAGGATGTCCAGGCTCTGGCCCTTGGCGCCGGTGAAGCGGCTGGCGGCGGCGGCCTGCGCGACGGAGCCGTCCAGGCTCGCGCCCTCGAACACGATCCGCGCCAGCGCGGTCCTCGGCGAAAGCGCGGCGTTGGCGGCGACGAACTGGATATCCATGTAAAAGGTCTCTCGGGGCTCAAAAAGGTTCGCGCATCGCGACCGGCCGGGCCCGGCCCGGCGGTTGTCTGATACGGCGACGCATGGTTTAGATCACCTCTGCGGCGGGGGCGCGGCGAAAAATAGCTTGCGAGCCGTATTTCCACCTATGCGCCTGATCGACCGCTACCTTCTCAGACAACTCATGGGCCCGACGCTCCTGGCGACGGCTGCCCTGACGGCGGTCGCCTTGCTGAGCACGTCGCTCTCGAGCCTCGACGTCATCGTCAATCAACGGCAGAGCGCACTGGTCTTCATGAAGATCACGCTGCTGGCCATGCCGCAGCTGACCAACCTGACGCTGCCGTTTGCGGTGTTCGTAGCCGGGCTGGTGGCGCTGAACCGGCTGCATACGGAACAGGAGCTGGTGGTCTGCTTCGCCGGAGGCATGAGCCGCTGGCGGGTGATCTCGCCGGCCATCCGGCTGGCGGCGACGGTCACCGTCGTGGCGCTGGTGATGAACCTGTGGATCCAGCCGCTGGCCTACCGCGCCATGCGCGAGGAGATGTTCCAGATCAAGACCGACCTGGCCGCCACCCTGGTGCGCGAGGGCGAGTTCACTGAACCCGTGCCCGGCCTCACGGTCTACGCCCAGAAGGTCGACGGCAACGGCGAGATGCACAACCTCTTCATCCACCAGACGAAGGAAGACGGCGGGGCGACGACCTACATGGCCAACGGCGGCCGCATCGCCATGCGACGCGGCGCCGCCGTGCTGATCCTACGCGACGGATCGACCCAGGAATTCTCGCCAAAAGGCGTCCTCAACTATCTGACATTCAACGAATATCCGTTCGAGCTCGGCTCGCTCGGCACGGGCGATGAGATGATCACCTACAAGCCGTCCGACCGCTACCTGCACGAGCTGTTCTTCCCCGACCTCCAGCAGGCCTGGGAGAAGCGTAACCGCAAGGGCCTGCTCGCCGAGGGGCACGCCCGGCTGGCCACCCCGCTCTACAACATCGCCGCCATGGCCATGGCGCTCTCGGCGATCATCGGCGGGGGCTTCTCGCGCATGGGCTATGGCCGACGCATCGCCATCGTCAGCGGCATCGCGATCTTCATCCGCGTACTGGGCTTCATCGCCCAGGCCGCCGCGGAGGGCGCCGTCTGGCTCAACGTGGTGCAGTACGCCATTCCGGTGCTGGCCACGGCCATCGCCCTGCGCGGCGTGTTCCGGCAGCGGGTCAGCCGCTTCATCGATATCCGCCGCCGCCCGGCCCGCATCACGCCGGTGCCCGCGTGAGGGGCGCGGCGCGCCTGGAAGCCTATGTGCTGGCCCGCACCCTGGGGTCGGTCGGGGCGGCGCTCGCCCTGATCTCGTCCGTGATCCTGCTGGTCCAGTTCGTCGCCCTGTCACGCAGCATCGGCGTGCGCGCCGACGTCAGCGCCGGCGACCTGTTCGGCCTGACCCTGCTCAAGTCGCCGGCGGTCATCCAGCTCACATTGCCGATCGTCTTCCTGTTCGGCACAGGCGGCGCCTTCGTGGGCCTCAACCGCCGCAGCGAGCTGGTGGCCATGCGCGCCGCCGGGATCTCCGCCTGGCGGTTCATTAGCCCCGCCGCCGCCGCCGCCCTGGTCGCCGGCATCCTGGTGGTTGCGGCCGTCAATCCCGTCGCCGCGGCGCTCAATGCCCGCTTCGAAGCCGACCAGGCCAGGATCATGTCCAACTACCTGGGCGACGTGCCCAAGGACGTCTGGCTGCGGCAGGGCGATGAGCACACCCAGATGGTGATCCACGCCAAGTCGCGCGACACCGTCGCCGGCGAGGTGCGCCTGCGCGGCGTCTCGCTGTTCGTCTACCAGAAGAACAAGGCCGGCCAGCCGGAGTTCAAGCGCCGGCTCGAGGCCGCCGAGGCGCGGCTGCGGCCGGGCTTCTGGCAGCTCACCGACGTGCGCGAGGCCACCGCCGGCGAGAGCTCGGTGCGCTCCGACAGCCTGTCGATTCGCTCCACCCTCGACTCGGAATCGGCCGTCGAGAGCTTCGCTTCGCCGGAAACCATCGCGTCCTACAAGCTGCCCCAGGCCATCCGTTCGACCGAGGAAGCGGGGTTCTCCGCCTCCGGCTACCGCCTGCGTTTCCAGCAGCTTCTGGCCACGCCGGTGTTGTTCGCGGCCATGGCGGTTCTCGCCGCCGCCTTCTCCCTGAGACTGGCCCGCCTCGGCGGACTGGCGCCGCTGGCCGGGGCCGGGGTGGCCCTGGGATTCGTCGTCTATTTCTTCAATTCCTTCTCGGGCGCGCTCGGGAAGGCCGACATCATTCCGCTGTTCGCGGCGGCCTGGGCGCCGGCGGTCGTCGCCCTGCTCGCTGGCCTCACCCTGCTCTGCTACACCGAAGACGGTTGAATCGCCCGCGTGCCCGGGTATGCAGGCCCGGTGATGCAGACCACGACGCGAACCCTGGAGAGGATCGGAAGTCGCAGATGAGTTCGCGCAGGCGCATGGCGCCCGTATTCTGCAAGCGCGTGCTCCTCGCCGGCGCGGCGATCGCGGCGTCCTGGCCGGTGCTGGCCAACGCCCAGCCCGCGGGCCCGGGCCGCGGCGAACAGCGCGGTCAGATCATCAACGAGACGCCCAAGCCCCTCGAGGAAGCCAAGCCGGCCCAGCCGGCCCATACCGACGGCCTCAAGGCCGGCGAGCTCTACATGGAGGCCGACCAGCTCATTCACGACGACAAGGCCGGCGTCACCACTGCCCAGGGCAATGTCGAGGTCCGCTACGAGGACCGGACCCTGCGCGCCGACCGCCTCGTCTACGACCAGGGGCCCGCCCCCGCCGACGGCGCGCGCCGCCCGCCCCGCTCACAGGACAAGGACGCCCCGGCGCAGGGCGTTATCCGCGCCTACGGCCATGTCCAGGTGATCCACGACGACGGCACCGTCGAATACGCCGAGCAGATGACGCTGGATGACAAGATGCAGGCCGGCGTCGCGCTCGCCTTCACGGCGCGCCAGCACCAGAAGGGCCTGACCAACGACGTGATCATCGGCGGCGCCAGCGTCGTGCGTCGCTCCGACGACGTCCAGGAGCTGAACAAGGCGATCTACACGCCCTGCCCGATCTGCGTCGGCGACACGCCCAAGACCCCCACATGGTCGATCACCGCCGACCGGGTGGTCGAGGATAAGATCCGCCACGTCGTCTACTACCGCCACGCCCGCATCCATGTGCTGGGCGTGCCGATCCTTTATCTGCCGGTGTTCTGGCACGCCGACCCGTCGGCGGATCGGGAGTCCGGCTTGCTCAGCCCCAAGATCGGCATCTCGCGCCGCCGCGGCTTCTCCTACGAGCAGCCCTACCTCCTGGTGATCAGCCCGTCGGCCGACCTGACCATTAGCCCGCAGGTCAGCCAGAAGGCCAATCCGCTGGTGAACGCGGAGTACCGCCAGCGCTTCAACACCGGCCAGATCGACCTGCGCTTCGGCTACACCCACGAGGCGGATCTCGATTCGAACGGCAACCGGTTCGGCGACAACACGAACCGCAGTTACATCCTGGGCCGGGGCGTCTTCGAGCCGCTGGACAAGTGGACCGTCGGCTTCACGGCCGAGCGGACCTCCGACAGCCTGATCTTCGACAAGTACGACATCGGTCGGGTCACCGAGGTCCGTGGGCCCTACGTCCCCGACGACCGCCGCCTGATCAGCCAGCTCTACGCGATCCGCCAGGACGATCAGTCCTATTTCTCGACGGCGGCCTTCTCGATCCAGGGCCTGCGGCCGGGGGACAACAACCGCACCTTCCCCGTCGTCGGTCCGCTGATTGACGCCCGCTACGAGGATCCGAACAAGATCGCCGGAGGCCGGCTGAACCTGACCGCCAGCGCCGTGGCCCTCACCCGCGATCAGTCGCCCGACACCCCGGCTCTGAAGCTCCCGGGCATCGACAGCCGCCGGGTCAGCGTCGGCGCCGACTGGCAGCGGACCCTCATCTCGTCGACCACCGGCATCCGGGTCGACCCGTTCGTCAATGTCCGGCTCGACGGCTACAGCCTGGGCGACCTGCCGGCCGCGCCGGCCGGGACGACGCGGCCCAGCGACACCCAGTCCCGCGCGCTCGGGGTCGCCGGCCTGGACGTCTCCTACCCGCTGTTCCGCCGCGTGAGCGACGCCACCGTCGTCTTGGAGCCCCTGCTTCAGGTCGCGGCCTCCCCCAGCGCCAAGCAGATCGTGGTCAGCCGCGACGCCACCGGCAAGCCGACCTACCTGGACGAAGACAGCGTCGCCTTCGAGTTCGACGAGACCACCCTGTTCCAGGCCAACAAGTTCCCCGGCTACGACCTCTATGAGGACGGCCTGCGGGTGAATGTCGCAGGGCGCGCCTCGGTCCTCTGGGACGACGGCCGCCGCGCCAGCCTGCTGGTGGGCCGCAGCTTCCGCGACAAGGCCAACGACGTGTTCTCGGCCGGCTCCGGCCTCACCGAGCGGTCCTCCGACTGGATCGTCGCCGGCGACGCCCAGCCCTGGACTGGCGTCTCCTTCTTCGCCCGCACCCGGCTCGACGCCGACTCGCTGGAGGTCCATCGCCTGGAAGCGGGCGTCAACGTCTCCAGGAAGTGGGGGACGGGCTACGTCCGCTACCTTTCGGACGACCAGGGCATCAACGGGGCGAAGCTCAGGAACGCTGACGTGGGGGGCGATCTGAACGTCACCCAGCACTGGGGCGTATCGGCCTACGGCAACCGCGATCTGATCCAGAATGCCTGGGTGATCCGCGACGTGGGCGTGTTCTACAAGGACGAGTGCATCCGTGTGGACGTGTTCTATCGCCATGAGGACGTGATCATCGGCAGACTGGGCAGCAGCGACAGACTGTCCATACGCCTAACGCTCGCCACATTGGGCGGACCTCTTTATGGGAGGTAGGAATTGCGGCCGGACGCGGTCGAACGAGGGAATGAACTCATCCATGATGCGCGCGCGTAACGTCACGAGCCGGGGGGCGCGGGGCGCATTGGTCGCAGCGGCGCTGTTCGCCGCCGCCTCGCCGGTGGCCTTACAGGCGCAGGCCCAGGGCGCGGCCGCCGCGCCGGCGCCGGCTGCTGTCCCGCCGCCCGCCGCCACGCCTGCCGTGCAACGGGCCATGACCGAGTCGGTGGCCGCCGTCGTCAACGACGACATCATCTCGACCTACGACCTGGCGCAGCGCATGCGCCTGCTGATCGCCACGTCCGGCGTTCAGCCCACTGCGGACACCATGCAGCAGTTCCAGCAGGAGGCGCTGGTCTCCCTGGTGGACGAACACCTCCAGCTGCAGGAGCTGAAACGAGTCCAGAAGGATCAGAAGATCACCATCATCGCCACCGACGACGAGATCCAGGAGGAACTCGTCGGCATGGCGCAGCAGAACAACCTCAAGCCGGACGGCTTCCTCGCCGCTCTGAAGAGCCAGGGCATCAGCCAGGACACCCTGTACGAGCAGATCCGCGCCCAGATGAGCTGGCAGCGCTGGATCCGCGGCCGCTACGGCTCGCGTCTGCGGATCGGTGAAGACCAGATCAAGGCCACCCAGGCCCGCCTGATCGCGGCGTCGTCCAAGCCGCAATACCAGATCAGCGAAGTGTTCCTCGAGGCCGGCCGCCTGGGCGGCATGGACCAGGCGACCAAAGGGGCCGGCCAGCTGGTCGCCCAGATCCAGCAAGGCGCGCCCTTCGCCGCGGTCGCGCGCCAGTTCTCCGCCTCGGCCACCGCCGCGGCCGGCGGCGACGCCGGCTGGATCAGCCAGGGCGAGATGGCGCCGGAAGTCGACGCCGTGCTCGACCAGCTGCGTCCTGGCCAGCTCTCCCAGCCGATCCCGACCAAGGACGGCGTCTACATCATCTATCTGCGCGACAAGCGCTCCGGCGCCGGCCAGACGCTGGTCTCGCTGAAGCAGGTGGCCATCGGTCTGCCGCCCACCGCCACGCAGGCGGATATCGACGCCGCCAGCGTCAAGCTCATGGCCGTGCGCGGTCAGATCAAGGGCTGCGCGGACGTGGAAAGCACCGCCGCCAAGACCCAGGGCGTGGTCGCCGGCGACCTGGGCGAGGCCGAGGTCGCCGACCTGTCGCCGGAGTTCAAGGACGCCGCCACCTCGCTGTCCATCGGCCAGCTCTCGCAGCCGATCCGCACCAAGGTCGGCCTGCACATCCTGGCGGTCTGCGGCAAGCGCGCGGCCGGCGGGGCCCAGGCCGACCACGACCAGATCGAGAGCCGGCTCACCGGCCAACAGCTCAGCATGATCTCGCGGCGGTATATGCGCGACCTGCGCAACTCCGCGACCATCGAGACCCGCTAGCGATGGCAGGACCGGGGTGAAGCCGGGACCGCTCGCGCTGACCCTTGGCGATCCGGCCGGCATCGGCCCGGAGATCATTGTCAAGGCCTGGAACGAGCTGCGTCGCGGCGGCCCGCCCTTCATGGCGGTGGGCGACTTCCAGTCCCTGGCCTCGGCGTCTGGCGGCGGCGCCTCGATCCTGCGCCGCGTCATGGCGCCCGCCGAGGCGCTGGACGTCTTCCCCGACGCCCTGCCCGTCCTTGACCTGCCGCTGAAGAGCCCGGTGGTCGCCGGTCAGCCCTCGCCCTCCGCCGCGCCGGCGATCATCCAGTGGATCGAGACGGCCGTCGGCCTGGCCCTCTCCGGCGCCGTACCCGGGGTGGTCACCGCTCCGATCGCCAAGGCGCCGCTCTACGCCGCCGGCTTCAAGTTCCCGGGCCACACCGAATTCCTGGGCGAACTCACGGCCGCCGCGAGCTTCGAGGGCGCCCGCGGTCCGATCATGATGCTGATCGCCGGCGACCTGCGCACGTCGCTGGTCACCGTCCACTCGCCGCTGGCCGAGGTCTCCGGCCTGATCACCACCGAGGCCATCGTCAACGCCGGCCTGGTCACCGCCGACGCCCTGAGGCGCGACTTCGGCATCAAGAAGCCCCGCCTGGCCGTCGCGGCCCTCAACCCGCACGCCGGCGAAGGCGGCGGCATCGGTCGCGAGGAGATCGACGTGGTGATCCCGGCGATCCGAGCCCTGGCCGCGCAGGGCCTCGACGTCACCGGTCCCTACCCGGCCGACACCCTGTTCCCGGAGGCCATGCGGGCGACTTACGACGCGGCGATCTGCCTCTATCACGACCAGGCGCTGATCCCGGTGAAGATGCTCGACTTCTGGGGCGGCGTGAACGTCACCCTGGGCCTGCCCATCGTGCGCACCTCGCCCGACCACGGCACCGCATTCGACATCGCCGGCCGCGGCCTTGGCCGCGCCGACAGCCTGATCGCCGCGATCCGTCTGGCCGACCAGATCGCCAGGGCCCGGACGAAGGCTGCGACGAAGGCTCAGGCGGGGTGAGCCTCGAGACACTGCCGCCGCTTCGCGAGAGCCTCGCCGCCCACGGCCTGCTCGCCAACAAGGCCTTCGGCCAGCACTTCCTCCTCGACCTCAACATCACCCGCAAGATCGTCCGCCTGGCCGAGATCCAGCCGGGCGACCGGGTCATCGAGGTCGGCCCCGGCCCCGGCGGCCTGACCCGCGCCCTGGTGGAGGCCGGCGCCCGCGTCACCGCAGTCGAGAAGGACCCCAGGTTCGCGCCGCTGCTGGCGGAGCTGACGCAGGCCGCCCCGCCCGGCGCGCTGACCCTCGTGCTCGGCGACGCCCTCGAGGCGCGCGAGGCCGAGCTGACCGGCGGCGAGCCCGCCCATGTGGTCTCCAACCTGCCCTACAACGTGGGCACGCCCCTGCTCATCAAGTGGCTGACCGGGCCGTGGCGACCGGCCTCGCTCACCTTGATGTTCCAGAAGGAAGTCGCCCAGCGGATCGCCGCCCAGGCCGGCGACGACGCCTATGGCCGCCTCGCGGTCATCGCCCAGGCCACCAGCCACGCGGCCAGCGTCATGGACGTACCCGCCCGCGCCTTCACCCCGCCGCCCAAGGTCGACTCCGCCGTGGTCCGCCTGACGCCGCGGCCGGACCGGCCGTCCGCCCAGCGCCTCGACGCCCTGCAGAAGCTCACCGCCGCCGCCTTCGGCCAGCGCCGCAAGATGCTGCGCGCCAGCCTCAAGGCCCTGGGCGGCGAGCCCTTGATCGAAGCCGCCGGCCTCAATCCCCAGGCCCGCGCCGAGACTATCGATGTGGTCGGCTTCCTCCGCCTCGCCGACGCCTGGCTGGCGCAGCGCTAGAGCGCCCGTTGCCTAGACCGCCGCCGCACGGTCCTATGCGGCCTGGTCTCATGAAGGAGCGTGGATGCTGATCCTGCTGGGCGTCGCCGTGGTGATCGTCGGCTTCGCCGTGCGCCTCAACCCCCTGCTGGTGGTGGTGCTGGCCGCGTTCACCACCGGTTTGATCGCCGGCCAGCCGCCTCTGGCCGTGGTCGCGGCCTTCGGCAAGGCGTTCAACGACAACCGCTTCGTCAGCGCCGCCTACCTCGTCCTGCCGCTGGTGGGCGTGCTCGAGCGCGCTGGCATCCGCGAACAGGCCGCGCGGCTGATCACCCGCCTCAGGGGCGTCTCGGTCGCCCGCCTGCTGATCAGCTACCTGCTGTTTCGCCAGCTCACCACCGCCGTCGGCCTGATGCCGATCGCCGGCCAGGCCCAGACCATCCGCCCGATCGTCGCTCCGATGGCCGAGGCCGCCGCCGCCGCCCAGGACCCCGAGATCACCGACCAGACCCGCCATGCCGTGCGCGCCATGGCCGCCGCCACCGACAATGTCGCGGTGTTCTTCAGCGAGGATATCTTCGTGGCGATGGGTTCGGTGTTGCTGATGGTTGGCTTCCTCACCTCCAGCAAGATCGTGCTCGACCCGATCCACCTGTCGGTCTGGGCGATCCCCACGGCGCTGGCGTCCTTCGTGGTGCACGGCGCACGCCTGCTGCTCTTTGACCGCCGTCTGCGCCGGGCCCCCAAGCTATGATCAAGCTCGGCGCGGTCTATCTGCTGGGCGGGCTGATGTTCGCCGGCTTCGCGGTGTTCAGCGCGCTGGATCGCAGCAATCGCAAGCGCTTCGGCAACGCCCTGTTCTGGGGTCTCGTGGCCCTGAGCTTCCTGGCCGGGGACCACCTCGGCGACCTCGGGAACGGTTTTCTGGTGCTGGGCCTGGCCGCCCTCGCCGGCCTCGGCCTCCTGGGGCGCGGTCAGCCCGCCACGACCTCGCCCGAGGAACGGGTCAGCCTGGCCGAGCGGTTCGGCAACCGCCTGTTCATCCCGGCTCTGGTGCTGCCGCTGATCGTCGCGATCGGTGTCCTCGTGATCAAGCCCATGACCTTCGGCGGCCAGCCGCTGATGGACCCCAAACAGGCGACCCTGATCTCGTTGGCCTTGGCCGTCCTTGCCGCCATCGGTGCAGCCCTTGTCCTGTTGAGGCAGCCTCTGGTGAGCCCGCTGCAGGAGGGTCGCCGGCTGATCGACACCGTGGGCTGGGCGGTGCTCCTGCCGCAGTTCCTGGCCGCGCTCGGCGCGGTCTTCGCCGTCGCTGGCGTGGGCAAGGAGATCGGCGCGCTGGTCACCACCTGGCTGCCGGTCGACACCCGCTTCGCCGCAGTGGCCGTCTATTGTGTCGGCATGGCCGTCTTCACCATGCTGATGGGCAACGCCTTCGCCGCGTTCCCGGTGCTGACCGGCGGCGTCGCCATCCCCATCCTGATCGGCCACTTCGGGGCCAACCCGGCGGTGGTCGCCTCGATCGGCATGCTCTCCGGCTTCTGCGGCACGCTGATGACCCCGCTGGCGGCCAACTTCAACCTGGTGCCCCCGGCCCTCCTGGAGATCCCCGACCGCTATGCGGTGATCAAGGCGCAGATCCCGACCGCCCTCCTCATGCTGATGATCAACACGGTGCTGATGTATGTCCTTGCCTTCGCCTAGCCGCCTGACGCCGGACCTCGCCGCCAAGTTCGCCGGGATCGCGCTCGGCCACGTCACGCGGGAGTTTCCCCACAAGCTCGACCACGTCTGGGAGTCCGCCGCCGACAACGCCGGACCGAAGGCCCAGCACCCGATCTTCTACGGCAGTTTCGACTGGCACTCCTGCGTCCACGGCTACTGGTTGCTGGCCGCTCTCCTGCGCCGCGAGCCCAACCTGCCGCAGGCTGCCGCCATCCGCGCCCTGTTCGACGACAGCTTCACGGCCGCCAAGGTCGCCGGCGAGGTCGCCTACCTGGCGCGGCCCTCTTCTCGCGGCTTCGAGCGGCCCTACGGCTGGGGTTGGCTGCTGAAGCTGCAGGCCGAGTTGATGGAGCATCCCGACCAACCCTGGGCCGAGGTCCACAAGCCGCTCGCCGAGGCCTTCGCCCAGCGGTTCCGCGACTACCTGCCCCTCGCCCACTATCCCGTGCGCACCGGGGTGCACTCCTCCACCGCCTTCGCGCTCGCGCTCGCTCAGGACTATGCTGCGGCGACCAAGGACAGCGCGCTCACCGCGCTGTTCCGCGGCAAGGCGCGCGCCTGGTATCTGGCCGACCGCGACGCCCCGGCCTGGGAGCCTTCGGGCGACGAGTTCCTCTCGGCCACCCTGATGGAGGCCGAGTGCCTGCGCCGGCTGCTGCCGCGCGACGAGTTCGCCGTCTGGCTGAAGGCCTTCCTGCCGCGGGCCGCCCAGCGCCAGCCCGCCAGCCTGTTCAGCCCGGCCGTGGTCACCGACCGCTCCGACGGCAAGATCGCCCATCTCGACGGCCTCAACTTCTCCCGCGCCTGGTGCTGGCGCGAAATCGCCGCGACGCTGCGCACCAACGATCCTCTGACCAGGGTCGCCGAGGAGGCCGCGCGCGACCACCTGGCGGCCAGCCTGCCGCACGTGGCCGGCGACTACATGGGCGAGCATTGGCTGGCCTCGTTCGCGCTCCTGGCGCTCACCGCGGGCAAACGCTGAGCGCCTCAGGCCTGCGCCAAGGCCGCGGCAAACGCTTCGTATGCGCGCGCCGCACCCGCAGATTGCAGCAAAACCGCATGCGTATCGGCTTACGCTTTCCTCAGTGAGACAAGTTCGTTTGCGAGGATGCTTATGAAGCTCTGTGGCCAGATTTCCGTCGAACTGAACGTCGGCGACTACATCGAAGCGGCCGACCACCAGAAGCGCCTGGAGGATATCCTCAAGCTGGTGCGCGACGCCTATCCCGACGCAACGCTGGCGATGCGCGAGCGCCGGCAACGCAAGGCCATTCCCCTGGCCCGCGCCGCGCCGCGCTCCGCGTCCACCGGCGCCCTGAACCGATACAGCGACAGCTAGTATTAACAGGGATGCGTCCAAGGGACTCCTTGCTCGAGGCCATCCTCGCGCTGAAGGCGCTCGACGCGCGGATCAGTGTCAATGAGATCGTGGCCTTTCTCTACACCTGCGAAAACGAGGGACTCTCGGTGCAGGAGCTTGCCTATGTGGCCGGCCTCACCCAGTCGACCGCGTCGCGCAGCCTGCGATCGCTCGGCCGCCCCGGCTCCGACTGGGCCCAGCCGCCGGCGCTTGGCCTGGTCGACGCCTTCCTCAACCCCAGCGACGGCCGCAGTCACGTTGTACATTTGACTGATCAGGGTCGTGATCTGCGCGACCGTCTCGATCAGTTGATCCGCCGCGCCATCCCCATCGACTATCAGCCGTAACGGCTCTGTTCAGGAGAGACCTGACGTAACATAAGTTACGCCCATGATGTCTTCGAAATGGCGTCAGCGAAATACATGCATTGTTGCAACAAACCCAAGATCGAATACCCACTCGTCTCGATACAACGTCAAATGAACGCAAGTTAACTGTCGAACACGCGATTCCTGTGGTTCGCTTCCGCTTGCTAGGGGAATGCGCAGGAACATGGCTTACGCTCTCGATCGTCTGGATGTGCAAATCCTGGCGGCCCTCCAGGAGAACAATCAGGCCACCGCGCAGGCGCTTGCCGACCGTGTCCCGCTGTCGCCCTCGGCCATCCTGCGGCGCATCCGGCAGTATCGCGATGAGGGCCTGATCGCCGCCGACGTATCGATCATCGAGCCGACGCAGATGGGCGAGCACCTCTCGGTGATCTTCATGGTCCAGCTGGAGCGCCACTCGCCGGCCGCGGTCGGCGAATTCCGCGCCCACCTCTGCCGCTCGCCGCACGTTCAGGTGTGCATGGAGATTTCCGGCGCCTACGACATCTCGTCGATCGCCATCTTCCGCGGCATGGAGGAGTTCAACGCCTTCACCGACGCCAACATCGCCAGCCACCCGGCCGTGCGCCGCTACGAGGCGAGCTTCGTGAAGAAGCGCGTGAAATTCACCACCGCCATCCCACTCTGATCCTACACGATTCAGATAACGGAAAATATGAATACTCTATAGCTGGGGTGTTGGCGCGATAGACCCCCTATTTTGTCCATATTGCCTGTCGCCGTTGCGTGACAACGCGCCAGCATAACTTCGTTACGCACGTCCTTTTAGTTCAATCCTCGTGACAAGCTCAGCAACGCTCCGCTAGTCGAAGGCTCCGGCTATGGGGAGTCGGGCCCCTGCAGCTTGTTTAAGCGGGCCTCCCCAAACAGGGACTGTCCGCCGGAGGATATGATCTTGAACACCCAGAGCATCCGGGGGCGCCTGCTGGCGTCGTCGACGATCTGTGGCGCGGCCTTCTTCGCTCTCAGCGCCACCCAAGCCCTCGCCGCCGATGCCGCCGCGAACGCCGAAGTCTCCGAATTCGTCGTCACCGGCTCGCGCATCCCGCAGCCGAACATGACCAGCGTCAGCCCGATTCAGGTGGTCACCGACCAGGAGTTCAAACTCCAGGGCAAGACCGACGTCATCGACCTGATCAACAACCTGCCGCAGAATTTCCAGAATGCGGCATCGGACTTCTCCGGCACGTCCAATCCGCTCGCGAGTCCGGGCGGCGTCTCCACCGCCGACCTGCGCGGTCTCGGGCCGCAGCGCACCCTGGTGCTGGTCGACGGCCGGCGCCTCGGCATCGCCGACGCCAACACCGGCAACCCGAACCCGGCGCCGGACCTCAACCAGATCCCCGCGCCGCTCGTCAACCGGGTCGAGGTGCTGACCGGCGGGGCCTCGGCCACCTATGGCTCCGACGCCGTGGCCGGCGTCGTCAACTTCGTCATGAAGCACAACTTCCAGGGCGTGCAGATCGACGGCCAGGTGGGCATCGCCCAGCACAGCCAGAACAACAACGACAACATCCAGGGTCTGCTCCGGGCCGCCAACTTCGGCGTGCCGAAGGGTGACGTCTGGGATGGCCGCTCCCGCGACCTGTCGCTGGTCGTCGGCACGAACGGCCAGGACGACCGGATGAACATCACCGGCTATCTGGTCTACCACCAGCAGGACCCGGTCTCGCAGTCGACGCGGGACTACTCGGCCTGCCAGGTTCGGGTCAGAAACAACGCTCCGTTCTGCAACGGTTCGCCCAACTCCAACCAGTTCTTCCAGGCGACCGGCTCCGGGCCCGGCATCGACAACACCACCGGCTTCGCGGTCGTGGGGCATCAGTTCATCGACTACGCTCTGGCGCCGAACACGACCAACCCGCCGCTGCTGTTCAACTCCAACCCCTTCCAGTACCTGCAGCACGACGACAGCCGCTATTCGGCCGGCTTCTTCTCGCACTACGAGGTCACCAAGAACCTCGATCTCTACGCCGACTTTTCCTACATGAACGACCACTCGGTCACGGCGGTCGCGCCGTCCGGCCTGTTCCAGGGCGCCGGCCCCTCGCCGAACGCTGGCTATCTGGTCAACTGCAACAATCCGCTGCTCAGCGCCCAACAGGCCAACACCCTGTGCTCGGCGGCGGAAATCGCCAGCGGGGCCAGCGCTGACCTGATCTGGGGACGCCGCAACGTGGAAGGCGGGCCGCGGTCATCGACCTACGAGCACCAGAACTACCGCGTGGTGGCCGGCGCGCGCGGTGAGATCCCGCAGCTCGAAGGTTGGAAATACGACGTCTACGGTTCGTACTATTACACGTCACTGTTCCAATCGAACACGAACTACCTGTCCAACCAGCGCATCCAGAACGCGCTGCAGGTGGTCAATGTGAACGGCACGCCGACTTGCATCGTCAAGGTCACCGGGGCGGACCCCAACTGCGTGCCGTACAACATCTTCGCCGAGGGCGGGGTCACCCCGGCTCAGGTGGCCTATCTGAACGGTTCGGGCACCTCCTACGGCAAGGTCACCGAAGCCATTGTCGAAGCCAATGTCACCGGCGACCTGGGCAAGTACGGCGTGAAGTCGCCTTGGGCCAACGACGGCGTGGGCGTTTCGCTGGGCGTCCAGAACCGGCGTCAGACCTACAGCTACGCGCCCGACCAGGCCGAGCTGTCGAACGATCTGTCAGGGTTCAGCGGCGCGGCCACCGCGGTCGACGCCAGCCTTGGCGTCACCGAGGAATACGGCGAGTTCCGCGCGCCGATCGCCCAGGGCCAGCCGTTCATCGACGACCTGACCCTGGACGGCGGCTACCGCCATTCGCACTATTCCACCGGGGTCAACGCCAACACCTACAAGGTCGGCCTGCAGTGGGCGCCGGTTGAGGACATCCGCTTCCGCGCTTCCTTCAACCGCGCGATCCGGGCCCCGAGCATCGTCGAACTGTTCGCCCCCAGCTCGGTGACCAACACCACGGCAGTCTCGGTCGACCCCTGCGCGCCGCTCAACGGGGCGCCGGCGACGGCTACCCTGGCTCAGTGCATGAACACCGGCGTCACCGCGGCGCAGTATGGCAACGGCGGCTCCACCAACCACATCATCCAGTGCCCGGCGGCCCAGTGCGCGACCCTGGTCGGCGGCAATCCGAAGCTGCAGCCGGAGGAGGCGGACACCTATTCCGTCGGCTTCACCGTGCGGCCGCGGTTCCTGCAAGGCTTCACCGGCAGCCTCGACTACTTCTCGATCAAGCAGGACAAGTCGATCAGCGCCATCCCGCTGGCCTTCACGCTCAACCAGTGCCTGACCACCGGAAGTCCGGTGTTCTGCTCAAACGTCGTGCGCAGCGCCAGCGGCAACCTGTTCGGCACCGGGGCCGGCGGCGGCTTCATCAGCGGCACGGCGGTCAACGTCGCGGCCGGCCAGCTGGACGGCATCGACCTGCAGGCCACCTACAACCTGCCGCTGACCCGGATCGGCATTCCGGAAGGCTGGGGCGACCTACAGTTCAACCTCATCGGCTCCGAACTGCTCAAGGCCACCACCACGCCGACGCCGGGCGCCAACACCTATGACTGTGCGGGCCTCTTCGGTCCGACCTGTCAGACGGTGAACCCCAAGTGGCGCCACACCCTGCGCACGTCCTGGCAGACCCCGTGGAATCTGCTGCTGTCTGCCCAGTGGCGCTACATCGGCAAGGTGAGCCTGGAGACCAACACCTCCGATCCGACGCTCACCAACGGCAAGCAGGACAGCTTCGACGGCACGCTGCGCGCCGTCAGCTATCTGGACCTGTCGGGCATCTGGAAAATCAATCAGACCTTCCAGGTCCGCGCCGGCATCAACAACGTGTTCGACAAAGACCCGCAGATCCTCAACTCGGCGGTCGTCGGCACGGGCCTGCCGAACGCCTATCCGACCTATGACTTCCTGGGTCGGCAGATGTTCATCGGCTTCACGGCCAACTTCTAGATCCCAAAAGGCGCGAGGGCGGCGGCGCGATCCGCCGCCCTCCGCTTCAGGACCACAAATTCTAACAACCCATGACTACAAACTAATCATCTCTGATTACTCTGTTCTTTGTGTCCAATACGAGACAACCGGCGCACATTACCAAGGACTTTCAGAAAACAGCGTTGACCGTTTCATTTGACACTAAGTAACTCCTCTCCAACCGGCGCCGACAACTGCCCGGGACCTGTTCCACTTGTTTGGGGGCGGCCGACTCCCGCGGGGGCGGTCGCTGGAGGAGTTGACCTTGAAAATCCAAAGCACCCGGGGGCGCCTGCTGGCCTCCTCGACGATCTGTGGCGCGGCCTTCCTGGCGCTCAGCGCCTCGCACGCCATCGCCGCTGAAGCCGCGGCAAACGCCGAAGTCTCCGAAATCGTCGTCACCGGCTCGCGCATCCCGCAGCCGAACATGACCAGTGTCAGCCCGATCCAGGTGGTCACCGACCAGGAGTTCAAACTCCAGGGCAAGACCGACGTCATCGATCTGATCAACAACCTGCCGCAGAACTTCCAGAACGCCGCCATCGACTTCTCCGGCACGTCCAACCCGCTTTCCAGCCCCGGCGGCGTCTCCACCGCCGACCTGCGCGGCCTCGGGCCCCAGCGCACCTTGGTGCTGGTGGACGGCCGCCGTCTCGGTATCGCCGACGCCAACACCGGCAACCCGAACCCGGCCCCGGACCTCAACCAGATCCCGGCCCCCTTGGTCGATCGCGTCGAGGTGCTGACCGGCGGCGCCTCCGCCACCTACGGCTCCGACGCCGTGGCTGGCGTCGTCAACTTCGTGATGAAGCACAACTTCCAGGGCGTGCAGATCGACGGCCAGGTGGGCATCGCCCAGCACAGCCAGAACGACGAGCAGGGCATCCAGGGCCTGCTGAAAGCGGGGGGTTATGCGATCCCCAAGGGCGACGTCTGGGACGGCCGTTCACGCGACCTGTCGGTGGTCGTCGGCACGAACGGCCAGGACGACCGGATGAACATCACCGGCTATCTCGTCTACCACCAGCAGGATCCGGTTTCGCAGTCGACCCGCGATTTCTCGTCCTGCCAGATCCGGGTGCGCAGCAACACGACCCCGTTCTGCAACGGCTCGCCCAACTCCAACCAGTTCTTCCAGCAGACCGGCTCCGGGCCCGGCATCGACAACACCACCGGCTTCGCCGTGGTCGGGCACACCTTCGTCGACTACGCGCTCGCGCCGGCCACGGTCAGCCCGCCCCTGCTGTTCAATTCCAACCCCTTCCAGTACCTGCAGCACGACGACGAGCGCTATTCGGCCGGCTTCTTCTCGCACTACGAGCTCAACAAGAACCTCGATCTCTACGCCGACTTTTCCTACATGAACGACAAGTCGGTCACCGCGGTCGCGCCGTCCGGCCTGTTCCAGGGCAGCGGCCCCTCGCCGCTCGGCGGCTTCCTGGTGAACTGCAACAACCCCCTGCTCAGCGCCCAGCAGGCGGGCGTCCTGTGCTCGCCGGCCGAGATCGCCAGCGGCGCGAACGTCGACCTGCTCTACGGACGGCGCAACATCGAGGGCGGGCCGCGCTCATCCACCTACGAGCACGAGAACTACCGCGTCGTGGCCGGCGCCCGCGGAGACATTCCCCAGCTGGAGGGCTGGCACTACGACGTGTACGGACAATATTACTACACCACCCTCTTCCAATCGAACACCAACTACCTGTCCAACAGCCGCATCCAGAACGCGCTGCAGGTGGTCAATGTGAACGGCGTGCCAACCTGCATTTCCAAGGTCACCGGCGCGGACGCCAACTGCGTGCCCTACAACATCTTCACCGAGGGCGGCGTGACGCCGGCCCAGGTGGCCTACCTGAACGGAACCGGCACCTCCTACGGCAAGGTCTCTGAGACCATCGTCGAGGGCACGCTGACAGGCGACCTCGGCAAGTACGGCGTGAAGTCACCCTGGGCCAACGACGGCGTCGGGGTGTCCGTGGGCGTCCAGACGCGCCACCAGACCTACGGCTACGCGCCCGACCAGGCCGAGATCTCCAACGACCTGTCCGGCTTCGGCGGCGCGGCCACGGTGGTCAACGCCACCCTGGGCGTCACCGAGGAATACGGCGAGTTCCGCGCGCCCATCGCCCAGGACCAACCGTTCTTCGACAACCTCACCGTGGACGGCGGCTATCGCCATTCGCGCTACTCCACGGGCGTCAGCGCCAACACCTACAAGGTCGGCGCGCAGTGGGCGCCGGTGCACGACATCCAGTTCCGCGCCTCCTATAACCGCGCAATCCGGGCGCCGAACATCATCGAGCTGTTCAACCCGCAGTCGGTCACCAACACCACCGAGGTCTCGGTCGATCCCTGCGCGCCGCTCAACGGCGCGCCGGCGACGGCCACCCTGGCTCAGTGCATGAACACCGGCGTCACCGCGGCCCAATACGGCAACGGCAGCACCACCAATCACATCGTTCAGTGTCCCTCGGGCCAGTGCGCGGTGCTCAACGGCGGCAACACCAAGCTGACGCCGGAGCGGGCCAACACCTATTCCGTCGGGTTCACGCTTCGGCCGAGCTTCCTGGAGGGCTTCACCGGCAGCCTCGATTACTTCGTGATCAAGCAGGACAACACGATCAGCAAGATCCCGCTGGCCTTCACGCTCAACCAGTGCCTGACGACCGGCAATCCGGTGTTCTGCTCCAACGTGGTGCGCAGCGCCGGCGGCATCCTGTTCGGCACCTCGGTGGCGGGCGGCGGCTACATCAGCGGCACGGCGGTGAACGTGGGCGCCGGCGAACTCGACGGCATCGACCTGCAGGCGACCTACAACCTGCCCCTGACCCGGCTCGGCCTGGCCGAGGGCTACGGAGACCTGCAGTTCAACTTCATCGGCTCGGAGCTGCTGAAGGGCACCACCACGCCGCAGCCGGGAACCCACACCTACGATTGCGCCGGCCTGTTCGGCGGGACCTGCCAGACCGTGAACCCCAAGTGGCGACACACGCTGCGGGGCTCCTGGCAGACGCCGTGGAACGTGCTGCTGTCCGCCCAATGGCGCTACATCGGCAAGGTCGACCTGGAGTCCAACACCTCCGACCCCACGCTGACCAACGGCCGCCAGGACACCTTCGACGCGACGCTGCATGCGGTGAGCTATCTCGACCTCTCCGGCATCTGGAAGGTGAACAAGGCCTTCCAGATCCGCGCCGGCGTGAACAACGTCTTCGACAAGGATCCGCAGATCATCAACTCGGCGATCGTCGGCACCGGCCTGCCGAACGCCTACCCGACCTACGACTTCCTGGGCCGGGCGATGTTCGTGGGCTTCACGGCGAACTTCTAAGACCCGAGGCATCGGAGGGCGGCGGCGCAATCCGTCGCCCTCCACCTCAGGAGATCAATTACCAAGTCATAGATGACTATAAGATAGGTATGTGTGATTACTTTGCTCTTTGTGTCCAATTCGAGACATGCGACGCACATTACCAATGTCACTCCGACTACTACGTTGACCGTTTCGCTCGACGCTAAGTAACTCCCCCGTAACCGGCGCCTCCGTCAGGCGGCCCGGGACTAATCCATTTGTGGGGGCTGGCCGACTCCGAGGGGGCGGTCGCTGGAGGAGTTGACCTTGAAAATTCAAAACACCCGGGAGCGCCTGTTGGCCTCCTCGATGATCTGCGGCGCGGCCCTGCTCGGGCTCTCCGCGACTTCGGCCTCCGCAGCCGCAGCGGCGGCCGCCAGCGGCGGCGCCGAAGTCTCCGAAATCGTGGTGACCGGCACGCGCATCCCGACCCCGAACCTGACCAGCGTGGCCCCGGTGACCAGCGTCAGCGCCGCCGACATCAAGGCCCAGGGCGTCACCCGGGTCGAAGACCTGATCAACTCCCTGCCGCAGTCCTTCGCCGCGCAGGGCTCCAATGTCTCCAACGCCGCAAACGGCATCGCCACCGTGAACCTGCGGGGCCTGGGCGCCACCCGCACCCTGGTGCTGATCGACGGCCGCCGCCTGATGGCCGGCAACCCGACCTCGAACGCCACGACGCCCGTGGCCGCCGACCTCAACTTCATCCCCGCCTCGCTGGTCGAGCGGGTGGACGTGCTGACCGGCGGCGCCTCGGCGGTGTACGGCGCCGACGCCGTGGCCGGCGTCGTCAACTTCATGCTGAAGAAGAACTTCGAGGGCGTCAGCATCGACGCGCAGTACTCGATCTACCAGCACAGCCAGCACGACGACGAAATCCAGGCCGTCGTCCGCGACGCCCGCGCCCGCGCCTCGGTGCCGGACAACTTCATCGTCCCCGGCGACTTCAAGGGCGGCGAGGGCGACCAAGTCTCGATCACGCTCGGCGTCAACGCGCCGGACGGCAAGGGCAACATCACCGCCTACGCCACCCACGTGAACATCAACCCCGTGCTCGCCTCGAGCTTCGACTACACGGCGTGCACGCTGAACTCGGGCGCGACGTTCTTCGGGGCCCGCTGCGGCGGCTCCGGCACCGCCTTCCCGACCCGCTTCGGCGGCTTCATCGTCGACCCGTCAGGCCCCGGCAACACCTTCCGGGCCCGCAATTCGGCGAACGACGTCTACAACTTCTCGCCGACCAACTACCTGCAGCGTCCAGACCAGCGCTACAGCATGGGCTCCTTCGCACACTACGAGATCAACCCGCACTTCCAGGCCTACGCCGATCTGATGTTCATGGAGGACAACCCCACGGCCGCGATCGCGCCCGGCGGCATCTTCGCCCAGTCCGGACCCGGACCGGGCGGCGCCTTCGCCGTCAACTGTGACAACCCGCTGATGTCGGCCCAGGAAGCCAATTCGATCTGCACGCCCGCGCAGATCGCGGCGGGGACCAACGTCAACCTGATCGTCGCGCGCCGGAATGTTGAAGGCGGCGGCCGCCTGACCATCTTCGATCACCAGGAACAGCGCTACGTGGTCGGCCTGAAGGGCCAGATCGCCGACGACTGGACCTATGACGCCTACATGCAGTACGGCAAGACGTCGCTGCAGCAGGAGCAGGACAACAACTTCCTGACGTCGCGGATCAACCGCGCCCTGATCGCGCGGCGCAACGCCGCCGGCCAGATCGTCTGCCAGTCGGTCATCGACGGGTCGGACCCGGCCTGCGTGCCGTACAACTCCTTCGCCCTGGGCGGGGTCACCCCCGCGGCCTTGAACTACCTGCAGGCCCCGACCTTCTCGAGCGGCAACATCATCGAGCAGATCGCCAGCGCGAACGTCGTGGGGTCCCTGCCCGACGCCATCAAGAGCCCCCTGGCGATGGACAAGATCGGCGTCAGCCTGGGCGCCGAGTATCGTCGCGAGCACCTCGACTCCAAGTCCGACCTGCCGCAGTCGATCGGCGACGTGAACGGCAACGGCGCCGCCAAGCCCCCGGTGAACGGCGGCTTCGACGTCTACGAACTTTACGGCGAGGCCCGCGTGCCGCTGGTGCAGGACCAACCCTGGGCCAAGGACATCACTGCCGAGCTGGCCTACCGCTACTCGGACTATTCGAATGCGGGGACGACCAACACCTACAAGGTGTCCGGCGATTGGACGATCATCGACGGCATCCGCATCCGCGCCGGCTACAACCGCGCCGTCCGCGCCCCGAACGTGGTCGAACTGTTCGCCCCGAGCAACGTGGTGCTCGATGGCACGGTGGACCCCTGCGCCGGCCTGACCGCCGGCAATCCGCTGGTCGCCCGGTGCGCCACCATCTTCGGCCTGACACAGGCCCAGGTGCTGGCGATCGAGCCCGACCCTGCCAGCCAGTACAACGGCCAGGTCGGCGGCAATCCGAACCTGAAGCCCGAAAAGGCCGACACCTATACCGTCGGCTTCGTCTGGTCGCCGAGCTTCATTCCGGGTGCGAACCTGACGGTCGACTACTTCGACATCAAGGTTGAGGACTACATCGCCAACGTCGGCGCCAATGTGATCATCAACGCCTGCGTCCTGCAGAACAGCTCGTCCGCCTGCGCGCTCGTGCACCGCGACGCGGTCGGGACGATCCACTCGACCAATGGCTTCGTGACGGACACCGAGGTGAACCAGGGCGCCCTGCACACCGCGGGCGTCGACGTGAACGCCGGCTACCACACCGGTCTCGAGACGTTCGGGCTCCAGAACATGGGCTCGATCTCGGCGAGCTTCGTCGGCACCTACCTGGACAAGCTGGAGACCACTGTCATCAACGGCCAGACGCCGATCGACTGCGCCGGCCTCTACGGCTCGACCTGCACCACCCTCGGCGGCTCGATCAACCCGAACCCCAAGTGGCGCCACAAGATGCGCGTCACCTGGAACACGCCCTTCGAGATGGGCATGTTCGGCAACCTGGCTCTGGGCGCCCAGTGGCGCTACTACGCCAGCGTCGACGTGGACGGCACCTCCAGCCAGCCGGCGTTGCATACGCTGAACGTGGCGCCGACCGACAAGACGCTGGGCTCGCGCAGCTATCTGGACCTGCTGGCGACGTTCAAGATCAAGGACAACTACTCATTCCGGGTCGGCGTGAACAACGTGCTCGATCAGGATCCGCCGCTCACCGGCTCCGGCGGCACGACCAACCCGGCGACCGGCCAGCTGTTCCCGTCCAACTGCCCGGCCGGCGCCTGTAACCAGAACGTCTACGCCCAGATGTACGACACCCTGGGCCGCTACATCTTCGTGGGCGTGACCGCCGACTTCTAAGGCGGACCGTTCCGACGAAAGAGATCGGGCGGTGGCGCAGGCCGCCGCCCTTTTTCGTGGGCTCTATTGGTCCTCTTGCAGCCGGCGGAGCACGGCCGGCGCCAGGCCCGGCAGGTCCTCGGAGATCAAGCCTGGTCCGTGCAGTTCGGCGGCCTCGGCGTGGATCCAGGCGCCGGCGCAGGCGGCCTCGAAGCTCTCCATGCCCTGCGCGACCAACCCTCCGATAAACCCCGCCAGGACATCGCCGGAGCCCGCGGTCGCCAGCCAAGGCGAGCCGTTGCCGTTGACCGCGCAGCGGCCGTCCGGCGCGGCGATCACCGTATCGGAACCCTTCAACAGCACCACCGCTCCGGCCCGCTCGGCGGCGGCGCGCGCGGCGCTGATCCGTTCGCCGGAGCTCTTCAGCAGGCCGGGGAACAGCCGCTCGAACTCGCCCGGATGCGGCGTCAGCACATCGTCGCCGTCGAGCACCGAGAACAGCTCCTCCGGGTCGTCGCGGAAGACGGTGATGGCGTCGGCGTCGATCACCAGCGCCGCCCCGGTCCGCGCCAGCGCCAGCACGTTCAGCAGCGTCGCCTCCCCCACGCCCGCGGCCGGACCGATGACCGCGGCGTCCACGTCGGCGCAGGCCACCTCAAGCTCCAGGTCGGTCTCGAACCCGCGCAGCATCACCGCTTCCAGGTGCGCCGCATTCACCGGCAGGGCCTCGGTCGGCGACAGCACCGTCACCAGGCCTGCGCCTATGCGCAGACCCGCCCGCGCCGCCAGTCTGGCCGCGCCCGTGCTCCAGGCCTCGCCGCTGACCACGATCAGGCGGCCGCGCGCGTGCTTGTGGCTGGCCGCCGTCGGCCAGGGAAAGCGCGGCAGCCACAGCTCCGGCCCGTTCTCCGCCGACTTCGTCGCCGCCTCCGCCAGGCCGATATCCGCCACGATCACCTCGCCGCAGCGGCTGCGTCCTGGCTCCAGCAGATGCGCGGGCTTCTTGGCGTGGAAGGTCACGGTCAGCGCCGCGCAGGCCGCCGGCCCGGTGGAGCGGCCGGTGTCACCCGCCACGCCGCTCGGCACGTCCACCGCCACCACACGCTCCGGCGCCTCGGCCATGCGCAGCGCCGCCGCCGCCGCCGGACCGTCCAGCGGCCGCGACAGCCCCGCGCCGAACAGGGCGTCGATCCAGACGCCCGGCTCCAGCGCGCCGTTCAAGGGCTTGGTGGCGCCATCCCATCGCGCGCTGGCGGCCTGGGCGTCCTGGGTCGCCGGCTCGCCGAAACTGCGCACTTCAACCGGCCAGCCCCGGTCCTTCAGGACCCGGGCGGCCACGTAGCCGTCGCCGCCGTTGTTGCCGGGTCCGCAAAGCACCAGGGTCGTTTGCCGCGAGAACCGATTGCAGACCGCATCGGCCACCGCCACGCCGGCCCGCTCCATCAGCACCCGGCCCGGCGTGCCCGCCGCGATGGCCGCAGCATCGGCCCGGCTCATCTCTTCGACGGTGTAGATCGCTCGCGACGTCAAACCTTTACCGCCCCATCCTAAAGCACGCTCGTCGTCGCTTCGCGGCCCTTGGCGATCAGGGTCAGCGTCTTGCCGTCACTTTCCAGCACGGTGATCGAGGCGTGGTCGGGCCGGAACGCCAGCACCCGCGGGTCGCCCAGCAGCTGGGAGACCACCGCATTGGTCGCCACATAGTGCGAGAACACCGCCGTCCCGCCGCGGCCCACCAACGAGGCGGCGATATCGCGCCGCCAGGCGTCATAGTCCATGTCGCCCTTGATCCCGGCCCAGGTCCCGGTGAACGCGTCACGCAGCCACGGCCCCCGTTCGGCGAGGCTCAGCGCCGCCGGCGTCGGGATCTCGCCGACCCTGACGTCGATTTCCATCGTCGCGCCCAGCGCCGCCGCGGTCGGCTCGGCGGTCTCGCGGCAACGGCGCAGGGGTGAACTCACCACCTTGGTCGGCCGCTCGGCGTCCGGCAGCGCCAGCAGCCAGTCCCGCGCGGCGCGGGCCTGCGCCAGGCCGGTCTCGTCCAGGCCCGGATCGTCGTCGTCCCCGCCCCAGGTCGCGGACGGCTTGCCATGGCGGATCAGGTAGAGGCGGGCCATGCTTTCGTCCTAGGCGGGCGTGAAGAGGTTGGTCTTGCCGTCGGGGCCCGGTCCCACGGTCCCGCCGCGCCCGATCTGCTCGCCCTGTTCCAGGCCGCCCAGCGTCGCCGGATCGTTGGGCGTCACTGCGGTGAACCGGCGACTATCGGAGTCGCGGCCGATGACGATCCCCATGAATGGCCCCTCGCGGCGGTGGACGACGGTGTAGGTTTCGATCGTCGCCGAGCCTTGCGGCGTTTCGGTGACGACCGGATGCGTCAGGGCGTCGATCTCAGCCTGCAGCACCTTCGGATCCTGCCGCTCGAAGGGCTTGGCAGGTTTGGTCGTCGAATAGACCCCTGTGGACTGCTTGGTCAGGTACCAGCCGTTGGCCGTCGTCAGGCCCCAGCCGCCGGGCTTCGCCCGCAGCTTGCCCAACATCGTGACGATCGCATGCATGGCGTAGTTGTTGCCCGGCCCGCCGGCGTAGGGCAGCCCGCCGGTCACCGTGAACCCTCGCGGATCGTCCAGCGACAACCCCAGCTCCTCGGCCCCGATCTCCACCGCCGACGGGAAGCAGGAATAGAGGTCGATGTAGTCGATCGCCTCCATGCCGACGCCGGCCATCTCCAGCGCGCGGCGTCCGGTCAGCCGCATGGCCGGGCTCGAATGGAAATTCTGCCGGTCGATGGGGTTCCAGATGTCGGCGGCGTCGGCGCAGCCGTGCAGATAGACCCAGCGGTCCTGCGGCACGCCCAGCTCGCGCGCCTTGGCTACGCTGGCGATCAGCACACCCGCCGACTGGTCGACCTCCATGATGGCGTTCAGCAGCTTCGGATAGGGAAAGCCCACCATCCGGTTCTTCTCAGAGACCGTGACCAGCTCCTCGGGCGTCCTCGCGACCGGGAACCAGGCGTCCGGGTTCCGCGCGGCGACCTCGGTGAACGGAGCCATCAGCCGGCCCAGCCGCTGCTGGTGCGCCTCGACCGAACGACCGTCTCGCGCCCGCAGCGCGTTCTCGAACATCGGATAGATGTTGATCGGCCGGTCCAGCCCATGGCGCCGCTCATAGGCGCTGACGCCTGGCCGCGGATCGCCGATTCGCTGCGGCTCGGCCGCGCCGTCATCGACGTCACCTTGCCAGTCGTCGAAGGGCAGTCCCTTGGCCAGTCGCTTGGTGGCTGAGCCCAAGAACTCCGCGCCGACCGCCAGGCCAAGCTGCGTCTCGCCCCGTGCAATCCGCTCTGCCAGCACATTGACCAGCTGCTGCGAGGTATTGCCGCCCATCTCCGAATAGACCGCCCAGCGCGGCCTTGCCCCGAGATCCCTCGCCAGCGTGGCCGGCGGGTTGGCCGCGTGCGGGATGACGTTGGCGAGGCGCTCAGACCCGGCCGCGTCGATCGCGAACGCCGCCACGGCCAGGGCGTCCAGCCCCGCCAGCGCGCCGAGCGTCAGCCCCGCGTCGCTCGCCGCCCGTTCCGCTGCAATCTTCAGCAACGCGTTCGGAGACGGCGAGACGGCCGGATCGCCGCGATAGGTGAATTGGCCCCCTCCGATGAGAACTGGGGTCGTCGCGTCCATACACCGACTGCCTTCCGATAGCTTGAGGGCGCGATCCTAGGCGCCGGAACCGCCCACTTGAAGGCAATTCCGCACTGATCGCTTTTTGATCTACCGGCGCCTCTTTTTTGTGCGACACCCTGTCAGAGACCCGCCCGCCCGATGCGGGCCCGCGTGTGCGCTTGTGAGGCCCCCGCCAGCCGTGCTGGGTCGCCTCAGCATTCGGGGGCCGGCGATCTGGCCCCAATCCTGAGGCGCAATGAAAAAGATCGAAGCGATCATCAAGCCGTTCAAGTTGGACGAGGTGAAGGAAGCGCTGCAGGAGCTGGGCGTTCAGGGCATGACCGTGATCGAAGCCAAGGGCTACGGTCGCCAGAAGGGGCAGACCGAACTCTATCGCGGCGCCGAGTACGTCGTGGACTTCCTGCCCAAGATCAAGATCGAGGTGGTCGTCGCCGACGACCAGCTTGGGCGCGCCCTGGAAGCCATCGCCGGCGCCGCGCGCACCGGCCGCATCGGCGACGGCAAGATCTTCATTTCCGACATCCTCGACGTCATGCGCATCCGGACGGGAGAAACCGGAGCCGACGCCGTCTAACCCTCATCAACTCATCGAGACACTAACCTAGGGGATAACCACCATGGCAACGACCGCCAAAGACATCCTGGCCCAGATCAAGGAGAAGGAGGTCAAATACGTCGACGTCCGCTTCACTGACATCCGCGGCCAGATGCAGCACGTCACCTTCGACATCGACCTGGTCGACGACGACTTCCTGACCGACGGCACCATGTTCGACGGCTCTTCGATCGCCGGCTGGAAGGCCATCAACGAGAGCGACATGAAGCTGCGTCCGGACCTGGACTCCGCGATCATCGATCCGTTCTACCAGCAGACCACGATGGCGCTGTTCTGCGACGTGGTGAACCCCGACACCGGCACCCCCTACGAGCGCGACCCGCGCTCGATCGCCAAGGCGGCGCTGAACTTCGTCAAGTCGGCCGGCATCGGCGACACGGTCTACTTCGGCCCCGAGGCCGAGTTCTTCATCTTCGACGACGTGAAGTGGTCCACCGCCCCGCACAATACCGGCTACTCCTACGACTCCTCCGAGCTGCCGGTGAGCTCGGGCAAGGACTATCCGGAAGGCAACATGGGCCACCGCCCGGGTCCCAAGGGCGGTTACTTCCCGGTCAACCCGATCGACTCGGCCCAGGACCTGCGCGGCGAGATGCTGGCGGTCATGGGCGAACTCGGCATGAAGCCGGAAAAGCACCACCACGAAGTGGCGCCCGCCCAGCACGAGCTCGGCCTGATGGTCGACACCATGATCACCA